>Ga0160423_10002059_pt1 | contig 16852 bp, 14 predicted proteins | sample CRUFie14St8metaG_FD_108191 | JGI IMG/M metagenome (GOLD analysis project Ga0160423, IMG submission 108191) | Marine microbial communities from the Costa Rica Dome - CRUD Field 142mm St8 metaG | ecosystem: Environmental > Aquatic > Marine > Oceanic > Photic zone | place: Costa Rica: the Eastern... | reverse complement strand
TTTAATTAATAATTGATAGAAAATACTTATAATTAGCATAGATTTATATAAAAAGATAAAGGAAGCTAATTTATGAGTAAAGAAAAAATTGTAAAAATTGGCTTGGGTGAAGCTGTTTCAAGATTGTTAAGTTTAGAACTAACAAGAAGAAGTGGCTTGCATCCAATGCCTGAAATTGCAAAGAAAGAGCGAGATCTTCTATTCGATGCACTTAACGAGATAAAAATAGACCTAGGTTTTGACTGCGATGGTGACGGTACGCCAGATACTGTAGAGATTTTTGAACAATCAGCAAAAGACGACTGCTGCAGAATTATTCCTACAAATGTTGAAGCAGAAAAACAGAAAAGCAAAAAACGACGATCATCAAGAAGAAAGTAGGCAATATATGTTTCCAGATTTATCTCTGTTTGAACTTTTAACTTTATATGGACTAACCTTTGGATTTATGAATAAAGTCCCACTAATACATAACAAAATATCTCTATTGGATAAATTATTAAAGTGCTCTTACTGCGTTGGTTTTCATGCTGGATGGATTTATTATTGGATGCGAGTTTCTTATGAGGTACACGCAACTTGGGATTGGTGGCATGCTTTATGTTGGGGAATGATGAGTGCAGCTTGGTGCTATGTTGCAGATACTGCTATTCAAAAAATAGAAGAGCTAGGCGAATAATTTACTCGCTCATTTCTATAATTAAAACTTGACTATCAATACTTAATGGATTTTGTCTAGATGAAAAGCCTCTAAATCTAAATTTAAAATCAGCGTTTCCTGTAGATTTTATAATTTTAAAAGTGTAGTTTCTGCTTTGGCCGTATCGCAGGTAAGTAGTAGACAAATTTGGAGAATTTAAGTTTGAATCTGTACAAGTTGGAAATACATTACCATAATTTCTGCAAATATTAAAAAAACCATCAGATTCTGTTAATACAGTACCACTTGAATCTACAGCAATTACTTGATTGAGATCGTATCTTCCTCCCTGACCGATACAACCAAGTATTACGTAGTGTTTATTTGCACCAAGTTGTATGTATTTTTTTTCACTTACTTCAACTATTTCTACAGAATGATTTACACTTCCTAGGCTTGGGTCTGGAAAAATTTGGTCAAAAACAATGTCTCTGTATACATCGTCACCAAATCCATCATGACTAGTGTTAGTGTAAACTTTTAAAAATTCAGTCGTGCATTTTAAAGATGTGTTATAAGTCATATTAATTATCCGTTTTTAAAATAGTCAATGTAGGATAAACAGTCATTGGCATATTTGGTAAATCAGTATCATTCTCAAAATCAAGCGTTGATCTGTTATCTTGATTTAATACACCATCAGAATAGCTTTCTAATCTAATACTTAAATTATATCCAGACGACGGTATTTCTGAGCTGTGAACTAGTATAGAAGCAAACTTTGGATAAACTGGTATAGGATCTCTAAGGTCATATAACACAGCTCCTCCAGGCGTTCCAACAAATTGAGAAGTGTCATTATTATAAAAAGAAAAATTAAACTGAATGTCACCGTATCTCGATAAATGTTTACCATATACAGATGCCATCAGGATATAACTAGAACCCGGGTCTAATTTAAAATTTATATCATCTGTAGATGACACACCGAAGTCAACTGGTATTTCATCTTTATTATACTTGAATTTTATATCAGAACTTGATGTATAAGCTGGGTCTTTACCAACTAAATAAATAGCTTTTAATCCGCTCGATTTACTAAATCCATAACTCATAATACAAATCCAAATACAATAGTCGTTTTTGCAGGACTTACGAATCTAAACGTGCTGTTCCACCTAGAAGATGTAATATCATGTTGTAAAACACCAAACCTTAACTTATATGATTTGTTTGGCAACGCCATTAGCCTTGGAAGCTCATCTGATTTTTGTGTAGATCTTGGAGGAGCATTCATCACTGTTACTGATGCTGAATCTTCATTTCTTGATAATCTACCTATGTCATTACCTCTGATTCCTTGTAAGACATTTTGATCATCTGTAAATATCGTGGTTGATCTAAATTGTCCTTGGGCTCTATTGTTAAAAAGTAAAGTATCAGCAAATAAAAAAGTATTTGTTCCAAATGTCATTTCATGTGTTAATGTGTTCAAGTTTCCTGCTCCATTTTTTAAGTCAATAGCAAAATCAACATTAATATCTGTTGGATAATCATCTACCTGTGTAGGTAAATTATTTGGATCTAGAATTTGACTATCTTCGTCGTTTTGCATAAAAACGTAAGGTTTAGATTGGTGTGGATTATAAGTCATAAATTACTCCTTAAATAATATACCAATTGTTTCCATCACACTGTAAAGTTACAGATGAATATCTATAGGGAATACTTATTTCACTTCCATCGTCAATTGTTTGTGTAGTACCATTTGATCTTTTTATTGTTACAGGATCAGTAGTCAATCTTTTAATTTGTATTTTATATCCAGAACTTACACTTGCAGTATTTGGCAAAAACACGTTTATAGTTGTATTTGCAACAAAATTAATTAAAAATGTACTTTCTATACCAGTCACTGTGTTACTTATAGTGTAATTTTTAGCACTACCACTGTCAGCTGAAGTTATATTGTTTAGAGCAGGTAAAGATCCACCACCTCCACTACCTCCTGTATTATCCGTTGCAGGAGACCAATTAGAACCATCCCATTTTAAAACTTGTCCAGAAGACGGAGTACCTGCACTTACATTTGTAAGATCATTTAAACTTAAACTACCTCCACCATCTGCAGCTGGTGCCCAACTAGAACCATTATATTTTAAAATTTGGCCAGAAGAAACACCACTTGTACTTACATTTGAAAGATCACTCAAGCTTAAAGATATTGCACTTATTTTCGTATCAACATGTGATTTAACAGCACTTTCAGTCACAAATTTTGTTGCAGATGGTGAACTATCATCTATAGTAGTTGCTTTGGCATCATTAGAAAAGCTGTTTAAGTCTAAGTTAGTTGGACTACTTGGATCTATAATCTCTTCAAAATCATCATCTTCATCAAAAATGTCGTTTGCTGTCCATTTTCCTTCTTGAGGTCCTCCACTTTTACTTGATCTAAATCTATTAGATACATTTTGACCATCTATTTGTGTAGCATTAGCATATCTCACCCAGTCTGCTAAAGTTAATTCTGATTCATTTGTTGCAGAACCATCAGTTTGTGTTCCAGATCCATCACCACCATTAGAAGTTTTTTTAATTGCTAAAAGTTTGTCTCTATTAAAACTTCCTTGTGATAAATAATTTGCAAAAGCTCTAGGGATATAGTTTGTTGACTTTTTTCTTTTTTTATGACTTATTTTTCCTGCTCTAATACTCATTTTATGATCGTCACCAAGCCACAAAGAGTTATCACTTACATATAAGTCTCTGACTTTATATAAAGGACTACCAATGTCAAAAGTATCATGAGACCCAGGTAATAGATGCCCATTTTCAGTTATTTCCCAGGCTTTTGAAGCAGTACCATTGTCATCAGGATCTACATAAAATTCTATCCTTGCATCAGTTCCAGTGTCTATAGTTTCAACTTTTGCCTGGCCTTCACTTATAAAATCAGATGACCCTCCTCCACCACTTGTTTGATCAACCCAAGATAGGACACCGTTCCCGTCTGTTTTTAATACTTGATCTACATTTCCAGTATTTGCTGGCAATGTTAAAGTATAATCTGCAGTTAATACGTTACTAAGTGGGCTTTTTATTACAACACCGTAAGAATTATTTTGATTGTTTATTTTTATTTGACCAGAACCTCTAGAAGAAGAACCAGTATTTCCTGTTATTACAACTATTCCGGAGCCTTGTGGATCTAAACTCAAATTATAATTACTAGATCCTTGTGTAGAAATGTAACCTGTCCCAGATGATCCTGTTGAAGTTAGTCCTATTCCAGTTTTTGCAATTGATACGCCTACAGTTGAAGTTGCCCCTGAATTTATAACTTCTTGTAACGTAGCATCTGAAGCTAAAGTTAATGTATTTGAACTATCGTTGTAAGTTTTAGAAATCCCAGTACCTGTTGTTATTAAAGCATTTACTCTATCGTCTACTCTTTCATTTGTAAAGTATAGATTACTAGATCCTTCACTTAAATCGCTTGTACTATTTAGTGTTTCAGGGGCAGCTGCATTTACCCAATTTGACCCGTTATATTTTAAAACTTGATTGTTTTGTACATTTGATATTGTAACATCTGTAAGACCGTTTAAAGCTGTGGCGCCTCCGCCAGTCACGGATTGACCTGCTACAGAAAGTGACTCAAAATGACCTTCAGACCATTTTTTAGAGTTCGTACCGATCTTACCTTCGTTGTTATTTCTAGGTATTATGTTTTTAGTTGCCATTTTTGTGCCTTTTTAGATTAATTAATCACTGAATATATAGAAATTTCTGGATGTACAACTTGAGAATCTTCTGTTGAATGAACAGTTGATTCTTGTGAATCAGTAGAATAGCAACCTAGTCTAAAAGATTTAGACCCACTATATGCTGGAATAACAAATCTACCTTCCCAGATATTTTGATATCTTGTATATGTATGTTGTTCCCAAACCTGGTAACCACTGTTTCCATTTTCAAACAAAGAAGTCCAAGTTCCGCTTATTTCTTCTTGAAGTTCTAAAAAACCTGAAGTATACGTTGTATCAGGATCGTTATGTGCCATTATTCTATACTCATATATAACATGATCTGCATTTGAAGCAGGTGTATAAGCAACAGTAGTTCCTGTTAATGCTGTATAAGTGCTAGTTAAAATTTGCTCATTTACACTAGTTCTATTATAAATTATTTTTTTTAATCCTGTTTGTGTTTTTGGTTTATACATTACGGTACACTTTCGCAGCTAACAGATGTATTGTAATAATATGGACCAGAAGCACTGTTTGGTGTATAACCAAGTCTTAGTTGATGTAAGCGTACAGAGTTAGTCCAATATCCGTCCTCATTATAGTCTAAATCTCCTCCAGTTTTTTGAGAATTATGCCTAGCTTGAAGTTTTAAGTATTTTTGTGTTGTCCAAGAAGATGCGTCAAGACAATATCGAACTTGTCCTACCCAGCCTCCATTATATCCGATTCCTCTTCCGAGAACAAGATCTGTTTTATTTCCATAATCAGACCAATTCAAGCCATCAGATGATTCAAGTAATTTGAATCTAAGAACAGATCCTCTAGACTGTTGCGAGTTACATTGATAGTATTTATACTCATAAATTACAAAAGATGCATCAGATGAAGGAATATAGTCTATTTGTGAACCTGTTATGTCTGTATAGCTTGTATGATTAAAGCTTGATTGAATAGAAGGTGTTGATATTGTAGAAATTTTAAATTTTGTATCAAATGTATTTATATTTAAGTGTGTCATATTTTTCTCACAAGCTATATACTAAAACAAAAGGATCATAGTGTACAATAGCATTGTCATCCCGCGCCAAATTATCAGTTTGTGTGCCATGAAGTATTGAAAGATTAGCGCCATATGAGCCTATTCTTATCAATAAAGTTTGAATTTTTAATGCATTGTTAGAATCTCTAGGCCAATCAGAAATTGGTATTGTATATTTTAAACGTAAACATTTATTTAGAAAATGTCTTCTAATATGACCAGTTTCATGATATGTAGCGCCGTGTTGTGTTGTATAGTTAGTATTATTAGTTACGATATCACTGTAAGACGATGATGAGTCTCCAATTTGTAATTTAACCTTGACACCAGCATTCGCTGCATTTCCCATATCAGTTGCAAAATAAGTAGTATAGTCATAAACAATATAAGATGAACCTTCCATAGGCAAATACTCTATAACACTTCCATCTAAATGTCCAAAACTATTATAGGCTGGTTTTTGCTCAACATTACTTGTAGTTTTAATGCATTTAATGTTTTTCTTTTCAGATCTATGTATATAAGTCATTATTATATCCTATCTAATCCAATATTCACCAGCATTATCACCTCTTATAACAGTAACTGCTTCATTTACTCCTAACGAAACAGCAGTAGTTCCTCCCTCCAAAGCATTTCCAGGAGATGTATTAGGTTGAACAAATACAGTATAAGTATTGCTAAGATTTTTAATACTTATCTGAGCACCTTTAGTTCCTGTTGATGGTAATGTAACTGTAGTATTAGCGCTTGTGTTATTTATATTGTAATGTTTGCCTTCTACAGCTGACAGTGTATTTGTTGCATGTGTTATAAAGTCAAATCCACCACCTCCTCCTCCCGCAGATGCCAAAAGATTGGCAACAGTTATCTTTCTTAATTTGCTCGAAGATTCAGATTCATCAGAAATTAATAGCAAGTCATCATTAGCAGGTGTAGTTGTAGTGTTGCTCTGTCCATTAATTACGTTAGTAGAACCTCCTTCTAGTCTATCTGCAGAAACTGCTCCAGCTCCAATTTTTGAAGTTGTAACTGCATTTGCAGCAAGCTTAACAGAAGTTACTGAATTTGATGATATTTGATCAGCACTTACTGAATTATTTGAAAGTGTAACAGCACCGTTGCTAGCAATACTAATATCTCCACTAACAACAACATTTTTAAAATCAGATCCGTCATGAAGTAAAATATTTCCAGAAGCAGCTGATGAAATTGTAACATCAGATAATCCATTTAAACTAGAAGCACCACCACCGCCACTTCCACTTTGTGCTGCTGCGCCCATACCTGGATGGTTTGCACAGTAGTAATAAAGCGTATCAGGAGTTGCTTGTGTCAAATCTATAAGGACATAAGCTCCAGCACTGCCTGCAGTTCCATTAACTGTTACGCCAGTTGTATAAGCGCTTCCTCCACCATGTGTTCCGTCTGAAGTTGTACTAAATTTTAAAGGATGATTAGCGTTTGAAGAATCACTTTGATCAAACTTATATCTAAATCCTTTATTAAGAAGTACTTCTTTTTGAGATACACCGTCTAAAACAAATTTTCCTCCTGCAACTGTAACTGTAATTTCATTAACTTTGGCAATCTTAACTGCATCTGTTGTAAGAGCACCTCCTGCAGCAATTGTAGCTTCTCCTGAAACGTTGCCAAATATTGCATCTTCTAAATTACTAAAAGTAATTTTCTTTTCAGTTCCACCGTCTGAAAATATAAAGTTGTCTGTCTGATCGATTCCTGTTCCACTTAAAGCATTTAAAGCATCAATATCAACACCTCCACTATTTGCAACAAGAGAAAATTCATTATTACTGTTGTCCCAAGCATAAACATAACCATCTTGTGAAGATCCAGGTGTTGCATTATTTACATTGGCTAATTCTTGCATATTGCCTAGAGATAATCTACCATTGTTTTGTGTAATTCCAGTTCCTAAAGCTGCGTGACTCATTAATGTTGTAATACTCATTTGATAATGTTCATTGCCACTATTTCTCATTATAGCAATTTTATCAAGGCCATTTGTAGTTTCACTCCATCCGGGTAAATTAGTAAATTGTAGCTGATATCCATTATCTTCTGAAGCTGGCTGGCCTGTTATGTTAGTCAAACCTCCGTCATGAACTGTACCAGTTGGTGCATTAAATTTAGCAAAATTAAGATAATGACCACCAACTACAGAAAAAACTCTTCTATATGTACTACCGGAAGAAGCACCTGTTGCAGAAGACCCATTTCCTCGAAATACAGTTCCAACTTCTATTGTAATAGTATCTTGTGAAACAGACTGCCATTCGTGATTAGACCCGACAGACATTATTTCATACCAAGAAGAACTACTAAATGTTTGATTAGTCATTGTTAATACAGGATCGTCATATAAATGATCTGATGTGACAACATACAGTTCGTCTTCGTACTCACCTTCTTTTACAATAATCACACTTCCAGCAGACACATATCCTTTAGCAAAATCTTCTGATCTTGTAAGAACATACGGAACAGATGAACCGTCTCCTGCTGTAAATTCGTAAATTCCTTGTCCAAGCTGATTTGTCTTAGTTACCAAAACTCTTCTTCCGTTTTGATTACCTGATAATATGTCACCACTTGCTAAACCATTAATAGAACTTGTTAGTTGACCTGCAGTATTTTGTGTAAGAGTATTGTTAGTAGAAGAATAAGTAAAATTATTTACTCCTGAACTGGGAGAAATTATTCCTTCAAATCTATATGATACAGGTTTTTTGTATCTTAATCCTCTTGCAACACTATCAACATAAGCTTTAATAGCTTTTGCAGAAGCAAGAGTATCATCAGAACTGCTAACTTGTCCTAAATCAGTATCTATTATACTAGAAGAAATTTTTCCATAAGTAATTGCATTATTTGCTATAGTTAAAGCTCCCGAAGAAGCTAATGTTGCGTCTCCACTTAAAGCTACATTGTCAAAAGAGTCTGAACCATCGTAAACTAAAATGTGACCACTACTAGGTGAAGAAATAGTTGTATCAGATAATCCTTCTAATGTTGTTGAACCTCCTCCAGATACACTTAGTTGTCCACCAGAAGCACTTAAACCGCTTCCTGCAATTGCATTTACTAAATCAGCAATTGATTCTTTTTTTGACCCGTTATTATCATCTGCGTCAATCAATACAATAGAATCGCTTGCTACATTAACATCAGCGCTTGGTAATTCTTTAAAGTCTAATGCCATTACACCACTTGAAGCACTTAAACCAACCCCAGAAATTGCACTAATTAAACTGCTAATTGTTCCCTTTTTATTAGTATTATTAGCAGGTGCATCTGCATCAAAAAATGCAAAAGAGTCTGCTGGATGAGGAATAGCAGCATCAAGACCTTCAACTTTTAATTTTAAAGTAACTGCACCAGAAGTTCCACCTCCGTCCAAACCTTTTCCTGCAGTGACTGCAGTAATATCTCCAGAACCAAGTCCTGATACTGATGCATCTACATATGCTTTAATTGATTGTTGAGTAGCAAGTGATGTAGCACTATTAGAACTCATATTATCTTGATCTAAAATAGCAATTTCAGAAACAACAGCAGAAACACCTGTTGTATTACCTAACACTTTCATGCTTGCTATGTTTTGTAATTTTGCAAGTGTAACAACAGAATCTAAAATTTTAGTTGTTGTAATAGCATTGTTTGCTATTGTCAAAGCACCATCTGCTGCTAGTGAAGCATCGCCGCTTAAAAGTTTATTGTCAAAAGAGTCTGAACCATCGTAAACTAAAATGTGACCAGTAGCAAGAGAAGAAATACTAGTGTCAGTCAAACTTGAAAGTGTTGTAGATCCTCCACTTACAGTAGAATCAATTGTTAAAGTACCTGCAGTGTCATTGTAAGTTAAATTTATACCAGAACCTGCTGTTAATAATGCATCAACTCTATCATCAATAGTTTCATTAATTGTACTAGAACCAATATTTAAGTTATCAAAAGAACCTGTTACGAAGTTTGCTTGAGACCATTTTTTTGCTGACGTACCGATTTGGCCTTCGCCAGTTGCTCTAGGTACTAAGTTTTTTGTTGCCATGTTAAATTATTCTCCTGTTATTTAATTTTAATTATTCTTTTGACACTGTTTATAAATGAATTTAACCACAATGATATGTACAGCCAATTAAATATTTTTTATAATCTACTCCGTTATGATTAATCGTAGTAGACACAGAGCTCCAGTCAACAGCTTCTGTACATTTAGCAACTGTGTAATTGTGCAATAAGTCATCATCTTGTAACCTACCATGTCCAGAGATTTCTGACGTTGTAACGTAGTCACCGTTTTCAATGTTTCCATTGATATTTGTTACCCAAACTTTTCCTTCACCTATAGAGTTAACTGTGATTTGTGATTCACTTTCACCTACACCCCATGCAGCAACATATCCTTCATAGTCACTACTTGTAGAAGATATTACTCCGAATACTTTTTTTGAATTGTTTGTATTAGTTAAAGTAACTTTTGGTATAGCTGTTGATATGCTTTCTTGATTGTTTGCCCAAATTATACCAGTAGATTCAACAATAAAACCTAAAGAAATAACTTCTGAAGATTCTATAATAGTTGGATGTGATCCTGTAAAAGAATTTGTAAGTTGAATCCCACCACTTCCATCTCCAACTAATGCACCTACTACAGTGTTGTCTCCTGAAAATATGTCTATATATCTTGTATTAGAACTTGGTTTAGAAGAAGATTGGTTTCCACCTTTTAAAGTTAAGATTCTAGTTGAGTGGTTATTATGAACATTATGAACTACTAACAATCCTGGATCACCTCCGGATGTTGAGAAAGCTTCCTCTTTTATTTTAAAATGATCTTGCCCGCTACCTTCAGATACAGCAGCTGCTCCAAAAAGAAATTTACCTGTAGTGGTATCAAATTCTGCAATTTTTACAGAACCATTACTTTTAATATTAATGTTTGCAGCTGATTTTATGTCAAGATGACTTACCGAACTTAATTGCAATCCACCACTTCCATCACCAGCTAAATAACCTTTTTCAGTAGTTCCTTTTTTAAAACTTAAAAATTTATTAGTTGTATCAACATTTGTAGTAGAAGGATTTAAGACTAGTTCAATACAAGATGTATCTGTTCCTGTATTTGCATTTTCTATTTTTGATACAAAGGTAGTATTGTTGTCATCTTTAACTTGTAAAGTAAAGGTCGGTTTCGAAGATCCAGGTGTAAATCCATTACCTATACCGACGTTGCCGTCTCCAGATCCACCTCCAGACTGTGGTCTTAAGTATATATTTCCATCCGAAGAAGTAGTTGTTGTTATATCTATGTAACCTCCGCCAGTGCCTGTTTCTATTTTTACATTACCTGAACTAGAATGTATTTTATTTGCACCTACTTCTAAGTCTCCGCCTAAAGAAGGGTCAGTATCTTCAGAAACACTAGCTATTCCACCACTACTTATTGTAGCAAAACTTAAAACTCCACTACCATTTGTCTGTAAAACTTGATTTGCATTTCCGTCTGAAGTTGGAAAAGTATATGTTGAACCTGAATTTGTTATACCTATAGTGCCATGTATTTCTATTCCAGATGCTGTAGTTTCAAACTTTTTAGTTCCATTATGATGTAAATCGATAGCACCATTTGCGTTAAAAACAGCCATTGTTTTATTCGCATCTTTATTTTGAAAAGTTTGTGTGCCTGCAAGATATTTTATTGTAGCACCACCAGAGTGAGCTATATCTTTTATAATACTGTTCGTTCCATCATGAAATATTTGAAGATCACCATGATTACCTAATTTTATTTTTTTATTATCGGCTAAATCAATATCTTGACTGTCAAGTAAAACATTTCCACTTTTATTTGGCAAAACTATAGTTCTATTTTCAGTAGGATCTGTTACAGCTAAAGTTGTTTCATAAGCGTCATCTGTTGCACCTTCAAACTTTAAAACAGCTTTAATGTTCATGTCAGAAGTTACATTTACAGTATCACCAGAGTTTGCTCTTTTGGTTCTACCACCACTAATTGTTAAAATTCCATCGTAATCGGCCATTTTTTAATTACTCCTTAGGCATTATATCGCCGTTAGAATCAAGCTCAAAATATAAGTCTTGAGCATCTTCACGTTCTGTTGTTGTTATTTTAAATAATTCTACTTCACCATCATCTAATAAATCAATATTGAAGTCTGCTGCAAAAACTCCAGTATTTCCATCAATTATTCCTGTTGGTACTAGTTCACCAGAAACTTCTTCCCACATAGAAGATAATGAACCAGCTTTTTTATTAGCCATCTTTCCAATATAAACATATGCTTCAATAAAATCAGGATTCTCTTCTGATCCAGGTCCTGTTTCAGGAAAGCCAGTTTGCTGAAATAATATTCCATTAAAATAATCGAAATACCAGTTTCTATTGTCTAACTTTTGTATTTGTTCTCCAGATCCTTTTGTTGTGGCATTTCCGTCTTTAAAGACTTTAACTTCATAATTTGCACCAAAAGAGTCAGGAACTAACTGAATAATACCTTGTGTGCTATGTATTTCTTTGTTGTTTACAAATTGTCCGCTTCCTTTTAATGGATTTGAAGAGCTTGATTCATAAGCAGCAGGAAGTTTTGCTGCAAAACCATGAACATTTCCGCCTTCAACAGACTCAGGAAGTTTAACTAGAGGAAGTCTTAAGTATTCAACTGTATTGTCTGTTATTACATATAAATTATCAGTTGTTGAACTAGGTACTGCTTCACCTAGAACTTTGTCGAAACTTATCGTAACGCCTGATGATTTGCTTTCGTTAAAAAACTCAGCTTGGTTTTTTGTGTGTGCTTTTCCAGCTAGCTTTTTTAAAGCTATCTGCTGCTTTGAATCGCTTGTAAAGCTCATTTAATTTAGCTCCAATCTACTTCTATTCTATTAAGATTCCCAGTCCATGAAGAATCTGCTTCTATTTTTAAAACTATATAATCGTTTGCTGAAACGAACGTTGTACCGAATGCAACTTGATTTGTTGTTCCACTTCCGTTGCTAGAAACTGCTGAAGTAAACGTTCCTTGATGGCATCCAGCATTATCTGCAGTTTGACCTGTTGAAAAAGGCAAAGCTAAGTCCATAAATCCAGTTGATTGACTATTTGACGTATTTGGTATTTTTACAAAGACCTTGATGTTCCCAGATCCTAAAGAGGTCGTATTGTTTACTATTGAAGTACCATTTCCTCTTATGGACAAATTAAATCCAAACTTAGAACTTGTTGTTGTGTTTCTAAATCTTCTAAAGAACGTTCGAACGCCAGAAGCACTAGAATAATCAGGATTATTTTGAGGTCCAATCATGCTAGAAGTATTATTAAAATTAATACTTGGTGCAATTAATTTATCATCATATACTTGTAAACCTGTATTATGACCAGTATTGTCACCTGATCCACTTCCTACTAAACTTTGTGAAGAATCCCAATTTATACTTGCTACATCACTTTGATTAGCATAAGTTCCACTTTCTAAGCGATAGTTTTCTGATGAAAAGTCTTCTACTAAATCAGTTGATGAATTAATTACACTATAACATAAAGGTGCAGGAGTTGTAAATGTATTAGACACAGAATTACCATGTAAAGGATGATTGACGCTGCAGCTAATTTTTGCTGTTACTAAGCTACCCGGCAAAGATCTACCTTCATTGTCAAAATCAAACCCAGCAGATATTGCAATAGTTTGATCATGCGCGCTAGAATTAGAAGTATCTAGGTTCGGCAATCCTCTAGAAGCACCATTAACTAATCCGCCAGAAACGCCACTTCCTATAACTGCTATTGATGTAATTGTTGCGTTTGTTGTTGTTGGAAATGTTATTGCATTTGAAAGATTACTGTAGACATATTTGTAGACATTAGAAGCTGTAAAGTTAATTGTTCCTTTTGCATCTCTAAAATATTGAATTCCTGAAAGATAATTTGCTGAAAATGTGTCTGCTTGTATTGAAGATGCATTAACTGTTGTGGTACCAAACGTTATTGCATTTGATACACTATTTACCCATTCAATGTAGTTTGTAATACGATCTGTAGTTCCGTCGTTGTGAATCACTCTTACGTAATTCCATCCATCTCTTTGATCTGAAACAGGAACATTAAATGTGCCTGTTCTATAATAATATCTATGATCTGGAACATTACTGTTATTTTTACCTGGCGTAGCAGCTGAGTAATTGAGATATGTTGAATTTACACTTCCTAGTGTTGTCAAGTTTTTAGTATCTAATACAGATCCATTTACTTCTATTTTAAGCGTTCCTAAATTTGCTTTTCCGTTACCCCAAGAATCAATTGGGTAGCTATTGCCATTTGCTAAAACTTGATTATTTAAGGTGCCTACAATGTTTTGTGTCTTATTGAATATTCCTAATCTTGTTCCACTTACGTTAAAAAGACCATTTGCGTTTGTTGCAGAATTAACTAAACTTCCTACATTAGTATAACCTGATTTTGTCAATGTAGATCCAAACGAAAGATTACCAGAAACTCCTAAAGTACCATCTATCTGACTTAAAGCAGGTGAAGCATTAACTGTATTTATATTTGTAAGTCCTAATGTAAACCCAATTTTTTCTAAGTTTCCGCTCCAAGACTTATTTGCAAGTACCCTTAAAACAATATATTCATTATTAGGTACTTCTGTTGTTCCAAATGTAACTGTATTTGTAATCTCGCTAGAAGAAATATTAGTTGAAGGAGTATTTGCTGCGCAACCGTCACCATCTGTAACAACATCATGAAATGTATAAAGAGAAGCTGCATCTAGCCATTCTGTTGTTCCTGGAAATTTAAAATAAAGTTTAAAATTATTATTACTACTTCCTAATGTAGCACCATGATTATTAAGAGTTGCGCCGCCAGAAATTGAATATGCTAAATCTCTTATTGCATTACCTGAAGTGTTTTGAATTTTTCTATAGTAATATTTTTGTCCACTTGCAATATTTCCATTTGAATAGTCCGGATTTCCAGAAGGACCATTTGCAAGTGTAGAAAAATTTCCGCTATTAACTAGTCCAGAATATTTTGTTGAAACAATTTTATCGTCATATGTCATTAAAGCATCGCTATAACCAGAGTTTGAAGATATAATATGAGTAGAACTAACCCATGCATTTGATGAGTTAGTAACATCACTTTGATTAGCATATGCACCGCTAATTAATCTAAAATTTTCATCTGTAAAATATTCTGTTAAATTATTTGAGCTAGCTGCTACATTATCAATTAAAATTTGATTAGCTGTAGCCTGTGTGCCTGATCCTGTTAAATTTGATTTTAAAGGATGTGGAACTGTGCATCCTACTGTAATTGATCCTCCTAAAACTCTATTAGAAGTAGGTAAACTTAAACTTACATTATTAGTATCAACTGATAATACTTTTGTATGATTTTCAGATCCTCCTATTGAAGGTATTGCTTGATTAGATAAAGTTAAAAGATTACTTGGTGAAGACGAAACACTAAAAGTAATTGGGTTTGTAGAATAAATGTACTTATAAACATTGCTTACATTTGCTGCGTATCGCCCACTACCACCTGTAAAATATTGTACTCCTGACAGATATTTTGATCCTGTACCTGTAAATGTAGTTACATTTGAAGATATTGACAAAGCATCAGCATTATTATCATTTACCCATTCTGCAAAACCCGTAACTGTTTCTGAGGATCCTATTACATGTTTAACTTGTACATAATTTCTACCATTAACTTGATCTGCAGTACCAACTTGCCAACTTCCAGTTCTATATTTAAAATTATTAAAATCAACGTCAGAAGCAAATTTACCCGGTGTTGCTGCTGATAGACTTGTAAAACCACTAGAGTTACTATTTAAGCTGTTGCCATTAGAAAACGATGTCAAATCTGTACTATGAATCTCGTTACCATTTAAAAATAGTTTCAAAGAACCTTGATCAGCTGATCCAAATGCATCATTTGGATAATTTACAATACTATTACTGTATGTATCGTTAGCAACATCTTCATTTAGAGTACCGCTAACAATTTGAGTTTTGTTAAAAATACCTAATCTATAGTTACCTCCACTTTCAGATTCAGGTCCATAAACATCATTTACATTTTTTGCTGTATATCCTGATGAAGTATCTATATTTATATAAGAAGGATTAGCTGAAGATTGATCATTAGCTAATCCAAATGATAGTTTTGCTGATATGCCGTTTGAAGTGTCTACATCAAATTGATCTAAAGAAGGCGCAGGGGCAGGAGCCAAGGCTTTTAAAACTTCATTAAATCTATCTACTGCAGTTCCAATTGGTGTATTTGTTGTAAAATCTGTAAATAAGCCATCAGTGTAAGAAGAATCTTCAGCGGGTCCTATGTTAACTGATCCGTTTTGTACATTAATGTTACCATTTGTCAATACTAGATCATTTGCAGTTATTGTACCATCTACATTAAGCTCACTTGTTACATTGCCGACTACATCAATTATTTGCTTTTCAGCGTATAAAGTTCCACTAACAACTAGATCTCCTCCAAAAACTGAAACACTGTTTGCTGTATTATTTGCTTTACCATCTATAGCTCCACTTACATACATAAAGACATCATCACCTACATTTACAGGAGAAGTGCTTTCTAAAACGCTTTTAAATCCTGATTGTAATAATCCTTCGTTGCCACTTGCAGATGTATCACCATAAATTATTAGTTTTGGTGTCGGAACATTTCCTGCACCATTTCCTGATCCTATTATCGCCTTAGTTCTTGTTCTGTTCGTTAAAAAGTCTCTAGACATATTTTTTCCTTCTAGTTTTCAACTGCAACATAAAAAACGTCTGTATCGCTTAAAACATTGTCAAATTTACATATAAAATAATTATTCGTTACTGTATCTAAATATATACTTATATTTTCTCTTGTAGTTAAATTAACTAAAGGTACAGAAGTAAATTGAGCTGATGTTAAATCTATTTGTTTTTGACTATCAGAGCTGGTTATTGTAAATTTTCCGTTTTTAACATTAGACATCAGTAGAAGCCTCATGAATATGTAAATGAACAAATATAGAATCAGGCTGCGGGTTAGACGCAGAAAGCTCTACAGTTACAGAAGTCAATGTAATTGCAGTAATATATACATTTAAATTTTCTTTTTCTGGTGTAGCAACACAAATCGGTACTGTTTCGTATGGCTCTTCAAAAGTAAAAGTTTTAGTATATTCATTTGTAGCGTATTCTAACTTGCCAGTTTCTACTTGAGATCCAGCTTTAAGTATTTGAGGTTTTCTTCTAATTAAAGGATAAACTTTTCTAAATCTATTTAAATCATATTCTTTTTTGCTTCTAGGCATATCTTATAACTTTTCTGCAACAATATTTGCTAATTCTGATCTGTAACCCTTT
>Ga0160423_10002058_pt1 | contig 16852 bp, 4 predicted proteins | sample CRUFie14St8metaG_FD_108191 | JGI IMG/M metagenome (GOLD analysis project Ga0160423, IMG submission 108191) | Marine microbial communities from the Costa Rica Dome - CRUD Field 142mm St8 metaG | ecosystem: Environmental > Aquatic > Marine > Oceanic > Photic zone | place: Costa Rica: the Eastern... | reverse complement strand
TCTTCCCGAGGTCCTTCTGCTTCTCTCGGAAGAACCTGCAGGTCATCGCGAGGGCGAGCAGGTCGTTCTGCTGGACGTTCTCGTCGAGGATCTTCTGCCACAGCTCGGCAGGCAGGCGCCCAAGGAGCTTCTCGTTCTTGGCCTCCAGCTTCGCGCACAAGGTCAACAACTCCTCCTTTGCGCGCGCGTTTCCCTTGCCGTTCGCGCTCGCCTCCTCCAACAAACGTACGACCTCCTCCCTCCTTCGCACGAGACGGTCCTCTTCCTCTTTGGCCTCGTCCACCTTGGCGCGCTTCGCCGAGGGTTCCGCCGCTCCGCAAGACATCCCGTTCTCAACTCCGCACGGTCCCCCGTCTTCGTGGTCGACCGCTCGCCTCGCCACTGCCCTCGTTCCCCTGTTCGGGTTGCCTCTCGTCTCCTCCCGAGGTCACCGGCGTTACTTTTTTTTGCTGTTTCGCGGGGGAATTTTCGCCGGCTTTCGCGGGGGGCCTGGCTGACGAGGAGGTGGGGGGGCAGCCTTCCGTTCTCTAACTCGAAGAAGGACGGGTGGGCATGGCCGGCCGGGGGAGGGGAACCGCCGCCATGGCGACGAGCGCGAAACCGTGAACACAGACCCACTTGTGTCGATCGACAAGGAAGGGGACTCGGAGACTCGGCGCCGTCGTCTTTCTTTGCCTTGCGAGCCGACCGAGGGTTGACGCCCGCGCGCGCGGAGACCCGACCCGGGCAAGCTCGCTCGCTTGTGAGAGATGAGGACCGCGTGGCCTTCCTTCGGGCTCTTGCCGGTCGTCGAGCCGCGGCAAAAGCCGAAGACGGCGGGTGGGGGTTCGGACAGCCTGGTCGCGCTGGGGAGCGCGTTGCTGTACGGCGTGACTGCCATCTCTATGAACTTCGTCAACAAGGCCACTCTCATGCACTTTCCGTATTCGGCGACCATTTTGCTGTGCCAGATGGTCACTGGTATCGTCGTCGTATTGGGACTGAAGCGTTTGCGGGTGGTGGACATCAGGCCACTCGAGATGTCCAAGTGCATCGACTTGCTGCCTCTTGTGCTGCTGTATAACGGAAACGCGGGAGGGGCGCTTATGAGCTTGCGAAGGGTGCCCGTGCCAGTCTACAGCACCGTGAAGAGGCTGACCCCAATGATCGTGCTCGGGGTCAAGACGGTGGTGAACCGAAAGCTGCCCAACCCGAGAGTCCTGACGGCGGTCGTCATGGTCGTCGCGGGCTGCGTCGTCGCGGGGTTCGGCGACCTCAGCTTTGACGCCGCAGGGTACACCATCGCCTTTGCCAGCGCCTTCTTCCAGGCCACGTACCTGCTCTTGGTGGAGCACACGGGAGCGGAGAAGGGCGTCGGGTCGGCGGAGCTCCTGCTGTACAACTCGGTGCTGTCGCTGCCCTTCCTGCTCGCGCTGGTGGTCCTCAACGGGGAGGTCTACAAAGCGCGAGAGGCCTTCTGGGAGGCCACTCGTGACGCGCCCGCGTTTCCGGTGCTGCTCTTCGCCTGCTCTGGTGCGGGCTGCCTGCTCAATTACTCCATCTTCCTGTGCACGATGAACACCAGCGCGCTAACCACCACCATCGTGGGCGTGCTCAAGGGGGTGCTGAGCACGGTCCTGGGCTTCTTTCTTCTGGGCGGGGTCAAGTTCAGCTGGATGAACGTTATAGGAATCGGAATGAACACCGTGGGCGGGGTCGTGTACACCGTGGCCAAGTACCGGCAGAAGCAGCAGGCGAAGGTGAAGAAGGGGAAGGGGGGAAGCGCGGGGGAGGAGGAGGAGGAGGAGGAGGAGCTGCTGGGGAGGAGGTCGTTGGGGAGGTCGGGGAGGGCGGCAGGGAGTGGCCACGAGCACGCGGTGTGATGATGAGGAGGAGGCGAAATGTAAAGGTGAATTGTATTGTGTAATTTAATCCTGCATTGCAATCTTCAGTTTTCCGGCGGTCTAACCGACACCGTTACTTCTTTTTCCCTGCACTGCAAAACTTCATTTCTAAACGAGCCACCCGACCTCCCTGGCCTTCTGCTCGCACTCCACGAAGCGCTGCTCAGCCTGAGGCACGTCCAGCTTTAAGTCCTCCAGCCTCTCCCTCACCCTGGCGAACCCGGTCTGGATCTGGACCGGGCTGAGCTGCCCGGTCTTGCTGAGGCTGCCGAGCAAAGAAGCCAGCTTCTCGGCTACAGCTGGCTCCTCGATGGTCAGCACCAGGGCCTGTTTAACCACCTCGTGATGGAAAAATGGAACCTGGAGCTGAGCCAGACACCTCGCCGCCTCCCCCGCGTCCGCGCTGGCCACAAATTCCTTGAGCATGCCCTTGATGCTCTCCTTTGTGGCGTCGATGTCTCGTCCCGCCCCTGCGCCCCAGCACCGAAGTAGTCTCTCGGTGCTGTGCCTCGCGCTGAGGAGCCTCCCACAGTAAGTGAGGCTCTCCAGCGCTGCACTCCCCCTGTCACTCTTGCTGATGCAAGTGGCGACAAAGGATGGGGCCACGAGGTCGTCCACGACGGCCCTCGCGATGAACAGCGCCGCCTTCAGAGAAGAGAGAGAGAGAGAGAGAGAGATGAGGTCAGATGGGGTGACGAGGCGAACGAGAAGAAAGCTTACCTGGGTGATCACGTCCGGTACATCGAGGATCAGATCGTCCATCTGTCCCAGGAGGTCCTCGAAGCCCTGCGTCACCTGGTCGTGCGTCAAAATGCTGGGCACGAGAGAAGAGAGGAGTTGGGAGACCATCTCCTTCTCCTTTGGGCGATGGTCCATCGCGGTGGCCACAGCCCTCTTGACGATAATGTGGTGCAAGAAGGGGCGGTTGAGGCCCTGAATTGAGCTTGAAAACTCGCTGGAGTCCCCAGAGCTTAAGTACTCGGCCATGATGGTGTCCACGCTCTTCTTGAAGGCGGCCAGGTCCTCCTCGGACTCGACCTCCCCCACCCCTGGCCCAGCGCCCCCGGCCTAAATGGAGGGAGAGGTCAGACACGAAGACGAGGCGAACGAGGACGAGCGAGGAGAAAGGCTTACCTTGTACACGCATTCGTTGTCCTCCTCCGAGTTGTAGTTAGGGTCCTTCTCATCGAGAAAGTGTGAGGTCTCGCCAGGCACCAGTCCTGGCTCCCAGGCCTTCTCCCCCTTGGACTTCCTCCTCGGCTTCCCGTCGTTGTCCCTTCCCTTGTTCAGTTGGAGCCCGGCCACCGCCCCGGCCTTCTTGTCCTCGTAGCTCGCCCTTCGGCCCGGCGGTCCCTTCTCCAAGCTTGGCCTCCTCAAAAACAAGTGCGCGCTGGACTCCCAAGGGTCGATATCAAGTACACTCGGTTTGGTTTTCGCGGAGGGCATAACATGATTCTGACCCTGTGCAGATCCCATTGCGCTGAGTTCTTCATCCTTGCGTTTTTCCGACAGGGCGTGCTCGAGCTGAAGCCTTTGTTCCCTGGACAGAAAGGAGTCATCGTTCAGATGCGCCATCGTGCGCCAGCTTCGATGACCGATGAGGAGCGACCCTTTTTCGCCTTTTGCTGATGCACACGATGGCTCTGTCCACGGATGCCCTATTTTTGGAATTTTCCGGAAAAGTTGCATCAAAAAATCTGGCCAGTGAAACGTTAGAGGCTTACCAGTAGTACCGGTAGAAAGAGAGAGAGAGAGCTCGTGAGGAGCTCGGAGGAGGAGGACAGGTCGCCCTGAATCCCTACACCCCCCAACATTACCACCACCACCACCACGACGAAAAGATAAAGGTTAACGGATTGATATACAAAATAAAATGGTATGGGTTGTTTCTAGTCGTCCAACGCGCAGAGCGCTGCGGTTCCCTGCAGGATCCAAAAGTCAGGGTCCGTGTCCGGGTGGATGGGGATGCTCATGTTCAGCACGTAGTTCGTACTCTGCCCGGTGGTGCTAAGCACTCCGGCCCTCACCGAGGTCTTGTACAGCGGGCACTCGTAGTTCACCGTGGGGGGAATGTAGTTCTCCACGGGTTCAAAGTGAATCACGGGGAGCTCGGCAAACATACTCCCTGGGGACGACTCGATCAGCATCTTCTTCTCCAGGTCGAACTGGGCGCAAACGAGGTACAGGCCGTGGATGTAGATCCCGTTCTCGGGCTGCCCCTCGAGCTCCGCCACATCCGTCACGCTGGACATGTTAAACCCAAAGTTGAGCCTGTCGATGGCGATCTGGGTCTTCCTGGCGTGGTTCTGCAGGGCTCCGGTGAGGAAACCCTGGGGGAAGAAGAGCCCGGAGAGCCAGAACGAGTTGGGCTCACCGTCGCACAGCCACCTGTCCATGAACTCGACGCGCTCCAGGAAGTCCTTGACCCAGCCCGCAAGGGGCTTGAGCGAGGGATAGGCGTACCGCTCCCACAACGCGGGGACCTGGTTGTTGAGCATTCTCGTGAACATCAGGTCCAGGTCGCCGCTCATCACGATGGTTCCCTGGATGGCCATCTGGATGTCCTTGAGGGACTTGCGCACCACGAGGATCAGCTTGTTGAACCGGTCCATTTCCTGGCCCAGCACAGTTCCCAGAGAGTTGGCCATGCCGCTCTCCGTGATGGCGAAGGGGTCCTTCTCCTTGCTCGCATTCTCGCGGTCCAGGATTCTGGGCATCTTCTCCTCAATCTCCTTGGACAGGTCCGCCACGATTTCCTCCGAGGTCTTCCCGCCTCCCGCGCTGCTGACCTGGGGCTGGATGCTCAGCACCACGTCCACCACCTTCTTGCTCTCCTGCATCTGGAACTGTAGTGTGGCGTTGTCGTGCATCCCGAAAATGTCAGGAGTGTCCGTAATGGGAAGGCCCCTGATGTACTCCTGGTACAAGGACAGGTCGCCCTCCTGAGGAACGCGGTACACGCCACTCGGGGTGAGCTTGTACGAATCGTCCAGGACGTCCGGGTTGTAGTACTTGGCGAGGATGGACATGAGGAGCCTGCGGTCGAGGTCGTCGGTCACCCTGCCGCCATAGTTAATCATCCCCGTGACGTACACCAGCGCAGGCCAAGGGATGAAGTCCTGCTCGTCCAAAAAGTTCCTCAACGTCATCATCGAGGTCTCGAGGTCCGAGTTGGAAAAGTCGTATGCCTTGTTCCAGCCGATGGGGCCAAACTTCCTGCGCTCCTGGATCACGGCGTGGAAAAATTTGCACGCGAACACAAGTTTCTTCCAGGGCGCGGGCTTGGTGCAGCTGTCCAAGAACTCGGGAGGCTGGTCGGCGTAGGACCTGAGGATGTTGGCCCTGATACCCTTGGGGGGCTCCATCGTGACCTTGATCCCGCTCTGCAGGACCGGCACGGGAAAGTGGCCCGCCGGCATCGAGGTGAGCCACAGCCTGAAGTCGTCGTGGACGTCTCCGTCCGTCTGGAGGCCCTCCACGATCTGCTCCATGCGCACCATCCAGGACTTGGCCAGGTGGCAGTTCTGCAAGCACACCCAGTCCCCGGACTCGGTGGCCTGCCTGATCCTCATCTCAGCGATGGGACCCTGGCCCTGGCCGAGGGAGATGATGTGGAGCCTCTCGCCGGGAATCCTGTCCTTGGTGACCGCGAACCTCTGCAGCATTCCGGTGGGGTCCGCCCCCGTGCTCAGGATGAAGATCACCGGGGTGGACTTGTTCGAGTCCTTGTAGACCTCCTCTATGTTCAGTGGCGGAATTTCAGTGAACTGCTGCCCGAGGTTGTCCCCGATGTACCTCTGGACCGAAAACAGGAGCGAGTCCTCCCTGAAGATCTTGGTGAAAAGGACGCGGTCGAACAGGTCCTCTGCCTCGCCGACCTTGGGAACAGGGGCGTTCTGGGGCTCCTCCGAGCGCAAAAAGTCCTCCCAGGGCTTTGGGTCCTTCTTGACCAGGTCTGGCAGGCCCTTCATTTCCTCGCAGGTCTCGCTGAGCCCCAGAATCGACTGCCAGACGTTCTTGGCCATCCAGGGGACCTCCTTGGGGACCTCGACCTCCTCGTTACCTCCCACGGCGCCGCGCAGGAAAAAGTTCCACTTGTCCTGCCCGAGCTGGCCTTCCTGCCTCAGGATGGAAGAGCAGATCAAGAACGAGTAGATGGTCTTGTGCGCCTCAAAGAGCCCCCTGCAGACCATGAGGTACATGAACCTCGTGGTGTTCGTCATCAGGTTCTCCAGCCTCTGCTCCACCGTGTCCGCCTTCTCCGACTCGTCAATGCAGTAGTTGAAGAGCTGCGTAAAGTACGACAGGGAGTACTGGTACATGGGGTCGATGAGAGCAAGGTCGGCGATCACAAAGTAGAGGATGGAGCCCCTGACGGGCGCAGGCCTCCACTCCTCCCTGGCGGCGTTGATCTTGATCTCCGTCTCCTCGGCCTCCTTGACCCTTCCGGCAATCACCCCGGACGTGAGCTTCGAGTTGTTCAGCGTGTTGATCAGGACCTCGTCGTCCAGGATGTTCCCCTCGGACTCCTTGAGGAGCTTGAGGATCTTGTCCTCGAGGTCCCTCAGCTGCCTCTTGTCGTTCGAGATGGAAACCACAAGCCTGTCCTTCTGCTCCTCCAGGTCGGGCCTCTCCTTCCTGACCAGGTCTCCAAGGAGCTGGTCCTCCAAGCCCTTGAAGGTCACCGTGAAGTTGATCAGGGTGACCTTGATGCAGATCTCGGGCAGGTAGTGGGGGTTGGACATCTTGGTGGTCATGTAGAACCTAAAGTTCTCGTCGTAGACCACGCCAGAGTCCCCGATCCTGATCAGGGAGCGGTTGCCCTGCTTGAAGACCTGCTTCTGCAGCACCGGGTCGAGGGCGGGGTCCAGGACCTCGCCAATGTCCTCCAGCAGGACGGGAGACCCGATCCTGATGGAGTTCTCCAGCGTCCGCAGCAAGTTGGCGTCCGTGAGCTTGATGGTCCTCAGCCCGTTCTTTGCCTGCATTGTCTTGATCCACTTGTTGGCCTGGGACTGGGGGTCAATCATGAGGGGCCACCTCTTCCCCCTGGTCACCAGGATTCCGTTGTCCACCGACACGTTGTCCGTGGGCAGGCCCTGGATGTTCCACTCCCTCACCTCCACGGCGCTGGCGCACACCTTCTGCAGGGTGAAGTCGTCTGAAACGGGAATGCCGCTATCATGGCAAAGCTTCATCCAGTCTGCCAGAATGTTGTTCCTGTACTGCCCCGTGAACGCGCCGAGGTACGAGATGTACCCAGAGGCGTTGAAGACGTCGCCAATCAGCAAGACCATAGAGTGGCCGATCTGGTCGGCGGTCTCGTTCCACCTCACAGCCTCGTCTCCCAGCGCGGATGTCAGCTTGCCCGCACGGGCAAGCCTCTTCTCGCTAAGATCGGCCTGGTCCTTGAGGTCCTTCAGCTCCTTCTGCGAGGTGTCCAGCTGCGTCTGCAGGTTGTCCACCTTGTCAACGACCTCCTGTAGCTGCGCCTGCTTCTCCGCCAGCGCGGCCTGCATCGTCTGCAGCTTGGTCTCCGCCTCTCGCAGAGCAAGCCTCTTGGGCCCCACCACCTTAGCGATCTTGCTGTACGTGTCCATGGCACGGCACCACATGCACAGCGACTTGGCGGCGTTACTCTGCTTGGCCACGGCCTCCGGGGTGAACACAGGGTCCTCGATGTACTTCTTGATCTGCTTGATCACCTTCTCAGGGATGTTGTCCTTGTCGTACCCGATGAGCTTGTTGATGAACTGGATGTCCGACAGGACCTTCTTGGCCGAGTCCCAGTCTGCCTTCTGCTGGAGGAGGATGCAAACGACCTCCATGGTCATCCCGACCAGAGGTGGTGGGTTCTTGAACCCCTTGATCTCCGTGATGTCTCCCTTGTTCAGCGCATTCAGGGCCTTGGTGGCGCCCTCCAGTGCGGGCAGCGCTTGATCCAGGTCCTTCTGAGCGTCGTCCTTGATGGCCTGGGTCTCAGCGGTGGACTTGTCTACCTCGGCTGCCTCCGCAGAAACGACCTTCTTCACCTTCTCGGCCTCCTCCTTCTCCTTCTCGACCTGCGCAATGAGCTTGGTGGTAGACTCGGACTTCTCCTTCAAGATGGGCTGCAGCTTGTTCAGCTCCTCCTTCATGGTGTCCACAACCTCGTTGGTCTGCGTCAGCTTGTTCAGGCCGTTCACCAGTCTGTCCCTGGACACAGAGTACTCCTCTCGCTTCTCCGCCAGCAGCTGCACGTACATGTTGATCAGGTCCAGGTAGGACTTTGGCGTGATGTAGTACTTCCTCCTAAGCTCGCTGTAGAACAGCTCGTTAGCCTTGGTGATACTGAGGTGCACATCCACGCAGGCCCTCGCCACGGCCTTGTTGATCTCCTCCGACTCGAGCTTCACGCTTGCGAGGTACTGCTCCGAGACAGAGAGCAAAGCGTCCTCGGGCCACTGCGAGTACCAGTCGATGGTGCAGCAGTTGATGAGCGAGGGAAACTGCCGGCACCTCGCGCGGAAGGCCTCGCCGACGGGCGACATGCACAGCACGATGTGCAAATTGTCCCTGACCCTGTCGATGTACGCATTGTAGAGGCCATCCCTGCTGAGCTCCAGCCCCTGGTCGTCGCACCACGGCCTGATGTCCGCGATGCACTTCTCCTTCTCGTCCGAGGTGTACATCCCGGGGACCTCCCCAGAGTTCAGAATGTTGTTCACGTCCTCCACAAAGCTCTCGTCGGCGATCTGGTTGTCAGTGAACAGGAAGGCCACGGGGGTGCCGTCCACCCCGGCCTTCTTGTACAGAGACTTGAGGTCCTCCCTGAACTCGGTGAGTTTGTACCCTCGCTTGAGCTCGATCTGGAAGCACTCCGTGTCGGACATGTGGCAAGCGAACCTGGTGAGGGATTGCTTTCCGCTTCCTCCGACCCCCACCAGCATGGCGTTGCCCCTGGGCTGCCTGAGCACCCTGGCAAGCCTGCTGACGTGCTCGATGGCATCCCTGAAGAACACGAGGTTCATGGCGTTGGTCGAGGTCATGTTGTACTCATCCAGATAGTCTACCAACAACTTCTTCACCTTCTCCATCTCGCGGCACTCCTCGTACACGCGGTCCTCTCGGTCACACCCGATCTTGAGGTAGTCGCCAAACATGATGGGGTCAGCCTCAAAATACTCCTCGTACGTCTCCGACACAGAGAACCGGCCGCGGAGCATCTGGTGCATCATCTCCATCAGCCACTTCTTGTCCTCATCATTGATGAGCCTGTCGTGGAAAACCCTCAAGTTCTCGTGCGCCCACAGCTTGGTCAGCACCTCCTTCTCCGTGCAGTTGCCCGGCTTGATCAGCAGAATTCCCTGGAACACCTTGGAGATGTCACGCAGGTTGAAGGTGTAGTGCGACTTTGTTGGCGTGGGCAGCAGCTCCGTGCTGATCCTGTTGTAGATCTCGATCGTGGAGTCCACCATGGGCTTGAGCAGCGCCTTGAACTCGGGCTGGAAGGCCTCCAGAAAGCCGCCGCAGATGGACGAGAAGATCTTCTGCATCACCTCCTCGCTCGGTTGGGGAACGTTCAGCAGGGAAAAGTGCCTGACGAACCTCGGGGTGATCTCCTGCCTGCCACCGCCGGGTGGTGCGCATGCCGTGCAGATCGTGGTGTCCTCAATGTCCTTCCAGAACAGCTTCTTCCTGTCGTAGAAGCCCTTGAAGTCCTGGAACTGCCTGAGAAGCTCAAGGGGGGGCTGGGCACCGTACGTCTCCCTTGCGGGCATGTTCACGTCGTCCACGAAGTGGACGAACTTCTTTCCGGGCGGCGCCCCGAATCTGGTCTTGCGCTTCTTCTCCAGCTTGGACTCGATCAGGAACTGCGTGTCGATGGCGGTGGTCTGCGCGGAAAAGTTGGCGATGATGTGGAGAATATTCTTGCCCTCCGACGAGGAGAGCAAGTTCATGGCGATGGCACTCTTGCCCACCCCGCTCTCACCCACGAATAGGACGCTCCTGCCGACATCGAGCAGCTTGTCCATGATCCACGAGTATCTGGTGGTGTCCAGCGTTGGAACAAGGAGCTGAAAGTACGGCACGTCACTGTGGTACTCAAAGGGCTTCACGATGGAGTCCCAGGTCTTGAAGTCCAGCTCGGCGTCCACATAGTAGTCGTACAGCTGCCCCCCCGGCGGCAGGCTGACCGAGTCGGATAGCTCCTCCCTGGCAAACTCGTCAAAGACCTCCCAGTGCGTCTCGATGACGTTCCCACTGATCCCCCACACCAGCGAGAAGGCAAAGACCTGAGGGATCTGCTGCTTGCACTGCTCCGACTTGTTCTCGGCCTTGCTGGTGTCGAAGTAGCCCAACAGCAGGGACTCGATCATCATAGACACGGTGGTCACCAGGTTGATGTCCACGGAGCCGATGAACTCCTTGCAATTCTTCCTGATGTGAGCAATGCACGGGTCCACGTGCTGCTCAAAGAGCGCTAGGAGACTGGCGCAGAGGTCCTGCGAGTCCGTGCACCTCTTCTCCAGGAGTTTGTCCGCGAGGTGGGCGAGCCACGTCTTGATGTAGGGCCTCCACCCGGTAGTCTCGGCGGGGACGTAGACCATTCCACACCGCGACACGGTCGCAGGCGACGCCACAGCGAGGTCTTGGACCTCGAAGAGCATCCTCATCGTGGTTGGGTTGAGCTTGATCCTCTCTCCGTTGGGGAGGCACAAGGTGCAGTTGTCGTCCAGCACCGTGTTCATATTCTCGATCCAGATGGCATCGACGGGTCCGTCGAAGACGACCCACTTTTTGTCGGGCTTGGTGTCGGCAACGGCGTTCCTGATGAGCGTGCTGCCCAGCCCATCCGTCCACTCGTTGGTGAGCAGGTTGTACTCGCCATACAGCTCTCCCATCTTGATACACTTGAGGTTGAAAACGTAGGTGTGTGTCTTCTGGTACGACTCGTTTGGGTTGTTCCTCTCCCTCAGCAGGGTCATGGCAGCCTTGAGCATGCGGTAGATCTCTGTCTTGCCACCGCCGGTGGGTCCGACGAGCATAACGCCAAACCTGACGTTGAAGGTCTCGTACAGCTGGATGACCTTGAGGATGAAGGCGTCCACGGTCTGCAGGGTAGCGTCGGTGGTGCACTTCTCGATGGCGGTCTTGAGGTCGCCATAGTCGTTGACGGGGACCTCCACCCCCGGGAAGAGGTCCTTGACGATGGCGTTGAACAGAATGCAGTCCTCCTCGAGGAACTTTGGGATGTTCGAGTCCCTCATCGCGCGGATCAGGGTGATGTCCTCGCTCAGGGTGGGCGCCGCCCTCTTGAGCGATCCAGCCATCACCAGAACGGACTTGAGGGCCCTCATTCCAAAGTCGTAGTGGTCCTGCTGCGAGAGCTGCTCGCTCGACAGCTTGTAGAGCTTGACCATCTTTCTGGACAGGGTCTTGGCGTCCTCGAATCCCTCGGCGAAGAGCATGACCTCAGCGACAAGGGCATAGTCCGGAATCATCATCGCGACGTTCCTGAAGAGGGCCTTGAGGTTGTCTGGGAGCTCCGTCCTCCCCGCGTATCCGGGGTTCATGGTGATGAAGACTCCGCAAGGGATGAGTCTGATCTCGCGGCCCTCGAAGACAAACTTGTTCACGCCGGCCTTCATGGCGTTCTGGATCGTCAGCAGCTGCTGGGCGACCACACTCAGCACCTCAATGTCGATTCTGTTGAACTCATCAAAGCAGGCCCAGGCTCCGCACTGCGCAAGCCCAGAGAAGAACTTGCCCATGAACTTGTAGTCCAAGTTGTCTCCGCAGTTGAACACGACACACTGAATTCCAAGGGCCTTTCCGAGGTCCTTGGTCGTCTCCGTCTTTCCCGTTCCAGCGGGGCCCGCGGGCGCGCCACCGAGCTTGAGGTGCAGCGCTCCAGTCAGGGTCATGTAGCACCGGTCGGTCATCGGGGTCACCACCAGCCTGGGCTGGCCGCCGAGGTACTCGTATCCATACACGAACCTGGCGTTGACCTGCCTGACGATAATGGAGTCGGTCTCCTCCGACCAATAGAACCGGAGCTGCATCTGCCAACCAAAGTCGGTGACCTTGTGGATCTTCTCCTCGATCATGTTGGACACAATGTCGCAGTTGTGGACGTCCAGGGTGATCAGCGTGACGAGAATCTTCCTCTGCAGCTTGGTGAGGTCCGTCCTGACCATCTCCGAGAGCATGGCGAGGTTCTGGACGTTCTTCTCAAAGAATGCCGTGAGCGCCGACCCCGGGTCCTCGTTGTTGGGGCCCAAGCAGGCCTCCAGCTCGCCACACCAGTGGATGGAGTGGCACGACAACACCAGCTGCGCTGGCTGGTTCAGGATCCACTCCTTTCTCTCTGTGGACGCGTAGTCGTTGTAGCCCTTCTTGCCCAGCCTCTTGAGCGAGTTCTGCATGAAGGTCTCCACATCTGTGAGCCACTTCTCAATGTTTCCCCTGGCCCTGAGGTTCTTGCCAAGCGAGACGTACTCGCCCTCCCCGGACTTCATGCCAAAGATGTCCGTGCTCTTGGGGTCATCGCCAAAGTCCAGGCTCTTGATCCCGTCGAAGCATTTCGACATGTGAGGCTGCACAGCCTGCACATTCTTGGTCTGTGACAGGATCTCAAGCAGCTCGTCGTTGGACAAAAAGTAGAACCGAGGGAAAGACATCCTCTTGGTCTCCAGGTAGTCCTCCAGGTTCTTCTGCACCTTCTCCAGCGTCTCGTTGGACTTCTGGAAGAGCTCCAGCCATCCCGGCGTCGAACCCGCCTGCAGGGCATTCCCCCGGTCCTTGGTCCTGCGCATGATATCCTTGAACTGCTTGTCCACGGCAAAGAAGGCCTTGGACTCGTTGGGCAGCTGCCTCTGGATGTCCGCGGCCGAGAAAATGGACTCCAAGTACATCCACTGCTTCTGGCACTCAAGCCACTCGTCCAGGGTGTCCGAGAAGAGCCGGAGCTGGTTGTTGAGCTTGTCCACCTCAGCGCGAATTCCGGTGACAAACCTCGAGGCGAGGATGACGCTCATGGTGACCATCGAGTCCTCCAGCGCGGCAATGATCTCATCCACCCCGCCCAAGATGAAGGCGTCCTTGAGCTCCTTGAACGGCAGCACCGTGAACTCGATGTCCTGCCACTTGTCGTTGATCTTCTTGAGCATTCCCTCGAGCGCGGCCTCCTGGGTCGCCTCGGTGGAGATTCTTGCGATGTCGTCCTTGTAGTTCTCCACGCTGTACGACATCAACAGGCCCAGCGTGAACGATGCGTCACGAACCAGCTCCTGGTTCATCGTGTCTTGGACCTTCTCCCAGTGCCTCTCCTTCATGTCCTCGTTCCTCAGGTTCTGCACGATGGGCAGGGTGTCCTTGAACTTGTACACCTTGTCCTTGAGGTTGTCCACCACCTTGTTCATCGGCAGGCCGCGCTCGCACTTGAAAACAAGCTTGGAGTACTTCATGATCTTCTCCTCCATGTCAGGCACGTCCAGCTTCTCGAACTGCTCCTGCTGCCACTTCTCCGCAACAGAGCTCCATGACACAGTAGCATCCCACAGGGAGTGCTTGAGGTCGACCTCCTCGGAACAGGCGTCCAGGTCGTCGAACCTGGCCTCCGTGACCCTGAAGAGCCTCTGGTGCTTCTGGATGGTCTTGGCCTGGGCCTTCAGGTCCGCAACCTTGTTCACCAGATCCTTGGTGTAGTCCCACACCTGCTGTGTGTCTGACTTGTCGTCCAAGATCATCTCGTTCTGGGCGTGGAGCCTGATGTCCACCGCTGTCTTGGTGAGCTCGTCGCAGTCGTTCTCCAGCACGGCAGAGAATTGCGAGATGTACTCGTCCTTGGAGGCCTCCGCGACCTCGATCGAGTTCTTGAAGTTGGAAACGTCCGACCCAAGGGTCTGGTACGCGGCGTGCTCGATGTCCGGCACCTTAATGGAGAACTCCTCAATCAGGTCGTAGTGGCTGACCACAGCGACGTACCTCGACTCATAATCCTCCCTCTCCTCCGAGACCTTCGCCAAAAACTCCAAAAAGTCGACAAACTCCTCCACTGTGCTCGGAATGCTCGACAGGTTCGAGTTCGCGTTCCTCAAGTCGGTGACAAAGTTGCCGTAGGACTCGGCGGCGAGCCTGGGCAGCAGCCCGCTGATCTCGTGAAGGCACCGCTCCGGCGAGGGCAAAAACTCGTTCTTCAGGTGCTCCATGTTGACCCTAATAATGCCGTTGTCATTGGTGGTGCTCAGGTCGGTGATTTCCGCCAGCTGCTTCTTGTACAGCAGAATGTCGTCCCTGAAGATCTCCAGCGTGCGCTGCTCGTTCTCCACCTCTTTCCTCATGTCCGCGGCGTTCACCTCCCTGTTCTCCAAAACAATGTCGCGGTGGGGCGCAAAGATGGTCTTGAACTCCTCGGCGTCCTCGAAAGCGAGCGCGAGCGAGTCCTTGACCTCCGAGGCCAGCCCGTGGTACTTCTCGTCCGCCACAAGCTCCGCGATGGTGATGGAGATCTCGATGTCCACGTTCTGCTCGATGAACACCTTGAGCTTGTCATGCGTGGGCAGCCTGATCACTGCGCCCATGACGTCCAGGAATCCCTCGAGGATGTCCTCGGCCTTGGACTGGAAGTCGTCCACCGAGGGCCTGAAGACCAGCTCGTCCTCCTCGTCCATCACCATCTCGATCTGGAACAATGGGGATGCCTGCTTCTCCACAACCTCCTCCAGCCTTGCGGAGGGGTGTCCCAGCACGTCCAAGACCCCGCCCACCGAGGCGATCAGGACGTCGTGCAGGGTATCGCAGATCATGTAGTCCGCCAGCCTGATGTAGTTGAAGAGCTTCCTCTGCTCGGATCTCTTCGCAGCGGTGATAGCGTATGAGAACTTGTTGTCATCCTCAATCCTCTGGGTCTGGGCCTTTCCCATCTTCTTCTCCGTCGTGGTAGCCAAAAAGTCCCCGTCCATCTCGCTCCCCTTCCCAAAGAGGCGCTCCCCCAGGATCTCGATCGCCGCGGAGCACGAGCCCTCCACCGTCTCCACGATGGAGGAGAAGATCACGCCAAGAGTCTCCCTCACAGACTCCCTCCTGGTCACCTGGTTCTCATAAAAGTCGTCCAAGGCGTACAGCTCGGTGGTGTCGATGTCGTGCAGCGTGAGGTCGCTCAGCTCGTGACAGAAGTTCCTTATCTTGAGCAGGCTCTTCTGGAACACGGGGTTGAGGATGAAAAGGTTCCTCTCCAGCATCTGCTTGCAGTGCTTGGTCTTCTTCTGCCTCACGCACTTCTTCCACGTGGCGAACCCCTTCCACAGCTTGTACTGCCTGAAGACGTCCAGCGTGATGATCTGGTTGTACAGGTGATACTCCCTCTCCCACTGGTCCAGAGGGGTGAACTCGGCCTGACCATCAATGAAGTGGGTGACGCCCGCCGCGCTCATCGTGTAAAAGTGGGACTCGTCGATGTCCGAGTGGTTCACGACCTCTAGGTCGTAGGGGTTGTACGCCAACGAGTTCGTCTTCAGTGGCGCGAGGTAAACGAACTCGAGGGAGTCGTAGTGCTCCCTCAGCATGTTCAAAAACGAGTACCAAGGCCTGGCCTCGCCCTCCACGGAGGCGATCGAAAGGGCCCTGCCGCCGTGTGGAGCGTCGATCTGCTCGTCCGATGACGAGGAGCTCTCATCCGAGGCCTTGATCTTGATGGGGTTCGCCAAATCCTTTCCCTTGAGGGGGTGGGACCTGATCCTCTGAGGAGACGCACCGGAGGCCTGGGGTGAGGCGCTCGACTCGCCCCTGCCGTCCCGCCCGAGCTTGGACTTCTTCGAGGACTTGAGGATTGGCTTCAAGTTCCCGCGCTTCTGCTTCCTGAACTTGCTGCCCGAGAACATCGAGGGCTTCAGCGTGCTCCCCTTGTTGGAGCTGGCGTCCACCGACATGTAGAGCCCGCGCTCCAGCGGGTTCTTCCTCTCGGAAGTCTCACCCTCGCGAACCATATTTGCTCCAAGTCGATCAACCTCGACTGTCGCTCAGACCCTCGCGAAAGCCCTTCACCTGTGTCGGCCAAAGGTGGGGCCTTGGGGGTGCAGTGGTCTTGGGCCCACTGGGGCGTGGCGCTCACTCTCCTTCCCAAGGCACCGCGGTCTCCGCTCGCTCTCCCGGGTTTGGGGGGTTGGCGTCCCCGCCCGTTCGATCGGCCGGGCTCCGCTCCCGCTCGCGCAATTCCCTCTCGCCTGAAGACGCAAGGGTGCGCAAGCCTCGCGGCGGGATGCCTCGGCTCTACTGAGTGTCTACTGAGTTCAGCCTCGCTGGGCTCGCTAGGCTCGCTCCCCCGCCAAGGCTCTCAGGGGGCTGCCTCTTGGGATTTGGAATTTTGAACGCAAGACGCGTTTCCTACGCTCGCGACTTCAAGTTTGGAAGAATTGCTGGAAGAATGAATATGAACAACACCACCAGGGGTCAACCACCTTCTTCGTTTTCCAAAGATTTCCAAAAGATTTCCAAATCCAGAAGGATGCTGTGGGCACCTGCAGAGCTGCGGGGTGTTGCTGGTGTTGCTGGTGTGGCAGAAGCGTGCGTCCGCGAGGGAGGGTCGCGCGCGCGCGGGAGGGGTCAGGGCTCGTGTGGTGTTTCGAAGCGCGGGTGGCGAGATGCCTCGCGGAGGCACGAGGGGCGGTCGGGACCAGTTCTCTTGGGACGACGTCAAGGCAGACAAGGACAGGCAGAACTTTTTGGGCCATTCCATCAAGGCTGCGGTGGGGAGGTGGCAGGAGGGCAGGGACCTGTTGTGGTACGAAAGGAATTACGCTTCGGACGGCAGTAAGCTAGGACAGACTTCTTCAAGTCAAGGAAAAGACGAGGAGGAGAAGAGGAAGGAGAGGGCGAGGGCCGAGAAGGAAGAAGTCAAGCGGAGAGAAGAAGAACTCGTGAGTGGAGTGGAGTGGAGTGCTCCGATCCCCCCCCCCCCGAGTCCCCTTCGCCAAGCGGGCATTACC
>Ga0160423_10002057_pt1 | contig 16853 bp, 10 predicted proteins | sample CRUFie14St8metaG_FD_108191 | JGI IMG/M metagenome (GOLD analysis project Ga0160423, IMG submission 108191) | Marine microbial communities from the Costa Rica Dome - CRUD Field 142mm St8 metaG | ecosystem: Environmental > Aquatic > Marine > Oceanic > Photic zone | place: Costa Rica: the Eastern... | reverse complement strand
GGAAGTCGAGATTTTATTGCCAAAGCTCACCGCTGGAGGAAAATGTTTGGTGGAGGTTGGAGGCAAGCCGGTGTTCTTGCCGTTGCGGGTTTATACGCTCTTGACCACCACATAGACCGCTTAGCAGAGGATCATATCCGTGCTAAGAAAGTGGCAGAATCAATAAACTCTATGGACAATTTTAGCGTTGATTTAGAAGCTGTACAGTCTAATCTTGTTTACGTTAATTGTAAAATTCCTGCGGCAGAAGTAGTCGCTTCTCTCGCCAAACACGGTATTGATATGTTCGATTTGCCTTACAATCGAGTTAGGGTTGCAATACATTTGCACATTACAGATGATGATGTTGATAGGATTATTTCTGCCTTTGCTGCACAGTGATGGCTGCAACTAGCGTTATCGCTAGTATCGCTACAATTCCGATGCTTGGTAACCTACTATCGTCGTCATCCTCCGATTTTGTGTCAGGGGCCTCTTCGTCGGTTTCATCGTCAGGGACTGGCAAAATGACTTCGTGGATTAGATGAACTTGTAAGTCGTCACCATCATAAGCAGACGGCAATACGACTTCAGTTGAGCCTGTTGTTTCGTTTCCTAAGTTTATGACTCCTCTCACTATCTTGTGATAGTATTCTTCTCCATTAGTACCGTCTGGGAAATATGCGACATCTTCAACAACCCATAGTGATGTCATTATTTCACTACCGTTTGGGAAATTAGAGTTATCGTAGGCAAGATTCCACGTAGCAATCGGGTTGGAATTATTTGTGACAATCCACCCTAGCGAGGAAGATCCTACACCTAGTTCTAGGGAGTTTTGCAGATTCTTATTGTAGTCTTCTTGAAGTGTTTCGCTATCCGGAACGCTGCCTACTTGTCTAATTGTACCGTTGAATACAGCGGTTGGTGGAAGCCGCTGTTGGTACCTGTCTATCCACCTCTCGTCCCCTTCTTGAGAGCCGAGAGGGTCTTCTGATTCACCAATGTATCTGTGGAAGTGGTATGTTTGCATGTGATGTTGGTCTTTGATATCGTTCAACGCATCCTCAACCTGAATGCAGTTTGTGCACCATGTAGCCGTGTAATCTTCGACGATTGCAGGTAGTGCTGAAAGGCTGCTGGTCGAATTTCCAGAAACGTTTGCTTCAAGGTAAACACCACCGAAAACCCAACCGACGTCCTCAAGTTTCTCTGGGCTGCCTGCTTGAGAGTTAGGCACTATTGACATCCCCAAAATCAGCGCAACCAATACGACTTTTGCTCGCATGCATATTACGCTGTAAGTGCTTTGTTTTCAATGGTTCCGATAATGGTTGAAGGCGTGGGTTCATGAACCCCCTATGTCAGGGTGATTGTTACGGGGTGGAGTGGATGGTATTGGCTAGCGAATATGTTTCTGGAATGCTATCTATGGAAGCAATCAAACCAGGAACAGGTGCCCCTGACTGGCTGCTAAATGCAATTATTTCAGGCGAACGGCTGATTGTCCTACACCCGAATGAAGCATCAAGGAAGCAAACAATTTCAAATCTTCACTCAATGAGTTCTGGCACAGTTGTGGATTCATCCAGACACTTAACACTACAAAGAATGCTTGCTGTTCTTCACATTGATTTACGTCTACCATCAATCATGAATGATGACGGTATTACTTTCGAATTAACTCACAGAGAACTCTCCTTGTCTGCATCGGAGTATGGCTTTCCACTTATACACCCAAATCCAGAAATTCCTTGGTCACGTTCTAGAACTAGAAGGGTATTGTCTCTCCACAGAGAGATATTTTCACTGAGGAATCCTTCTGATTGGGAGGATGATCCTTGTGCCGCTCAATGCGATATGGTGCTAAAAAAATTAGAATCCAAGATGGGAATGACACACCCCTCTAGAAAAGCACACGTCTTACTAAATAAACTGAATAAATCGGGCGAAATACCCTTCACACTGAAAGGGATTAACGGAATTATCATTTTAGACCATGCAAGTAGTTTAACCGATGTAGAACTTGCTATTCTTCAGCGATTAAGCCAGCTGGTAAATATCCATCAATTGGTCAATCCAGGTTCGCACCGACTTGGCTTTCACGGCGAATACATCGAAGACATTCACCCTATCAGGCGGCAAGAGGATTTACCTGCTTGGGTCCCGGATCACGAGGTTTTGGTGCCTAAAGCGGATCTTGGTTGGCAATCACCAAAATCAGAGAATGAAATTTATCACCTAATGGTTGAATCCGAAGGCCAATCAATATCAGCAATCGGGGATATTCTATCCAAAATAGATGGAGACGTGACTATTGTAGACGGAAACCCGAAAAGTTTGGAAAGATTGCTTAAGCCATACCTAGATAATCAGGGAATAAAACTACGAGGGGCGCAAAACTCTACACTGTCTTCGTCAGCCGTATCTAGGATTTTATCTATCATCGAACTACCACGGGGCGAGGACGCATGGTCACTTGATAGATTGGCGGACATGACAGAGCAGATAGGTCTCCCAATGACTTGGAGCATCCTGAATTTAGAGCATCCCGAGTATGATGATTGGAAGCCTAATCTGCACGTGGATGTAATGGCAGAACTTGCAAGAGGATTTCACGTGCTTAGTGGTAGAGGAAGCCTTGGTAGATGGCTCTCAACACTCGCAAACGCAACTCCAAGATTTAGTACAGATGAAACCCATAAAAAAGCCCTAGAAGAGAGTCATTGGTGGGTGTCAATAATTGCTCGTTGGATGTATCCGATTCTTTCAAAGGCTGACAAAGAAGTAGCAATGAAAGATTGTGTCGGCTGTATTTCTGGGAGAAAATTGCCACTTCCCGAACCATTAACAAATCAAATAGAGTGGTTCAACTCCTTACTTGGGCAGATAGATTGGTCTCTACTAGCAACTAGGAACTCCATAGAGTCAAGTTCTATACCTGGCCTTCAACACTTCACCGATTCTGTCGCTAAGCTGGCTAAAGAACTGGGGGCCGAATTCGGAGAATCATTTTTTGAGATTTTGCAAAATCTAGCGGCAAATACGCAGATACCATCACGACGAGGAAATGATACAAACCTCAGAATCCTTAGTCCAAGTCAGGCGCATGGCACCAGGTCAGAGATCTTAATCCTCAGTAGATTCAATTCTGAAACATGGTCAATGAAAACTCAACCAATCCCCTGGTTAGACGAAAAATCAAGATTGAGACTAGGAATTAATCGTCCTGATAGCGAATTGAGGAAAGGAAGGCATTACCTGCGTAATCTACTTGATAGTTCAAAAATAGTAGTAATTTTGGACTCAAGTCTTCAAGATGGAGTAGAACTCTCTGGGCCTTTGGAGGAATGGATTACGACAGCCAACTTACGTCCTGAGGAATATGATTTTGAAAGGGCGCCACCATTTATCCACCCAGATGATTGGAATCCTAAAACACCGAACCGTGCATGGGTTTGGCAGTCTATACAAGACCATGGATTGAGGTTAGTACACAAGGTGAGTTCTATGGAAATGCTTGCTGCGGGTGTAAGGACACACAATAGCGGCATATTGCCAAGAGACGACGCACAAAGGTCAGGTTTAGCGTTAATCGAGGGAAGAGAGATCTGTAGCATGCCTCTCAGCAAAGACACTATCCTTGAAGCTGCAAAATTGGAAATATTACCCGACCAATATCAAAGAAGAGTAAAAATTTCAGATTACGATAATGGTGAAACATTCCCGTTCACGGAATCAGGCAAACTGGTTAGAACAAATGATTTCAAGATAACTCCGAACCGCAATCATCTTCCAAATGCTAGAAACTCGTCGCAGTGGCCTCATTTAGGAGAGGTCAAAGAAAAAAAGAAAATACTTGGGATTGACCCACGCCCCATAGTACCTCCCTCAACAAACATAGATTCGCTGGATGACAGAGTTGGACTGGGCACTGTAAATCTCGCTTTGCCCAGAATCTGGTCCCAAAGCCGCTTGCAGGCATGGTTATTTTGTCCAAGGTCCGCTTGGTATGAAAGGCATTTGAAACTAGGGAGAGAGGACAATGTGCCTGAAGACTTGGCGGCCAATGCTAGAGGTAACATAATCCACTTTGTTGAAGAAGCAGTGCTGCGGGCTCATGGATTGGAGAAAGGGATAATCCCAGAAAACCCAAAAAATCTTGTTAATGGAAAATTAGATGGGTTCGAAACTGCTTGGCAAGCGGCTCTTGAAACACTCTCAGAAAAGGCCCCGTGGATGAAACGGGCAGATGGTGTTGCAGCCCACAGATGCAGAGATTTGGTGGGTGTATCTCCATCTGATTGGACCTCTTGGTTAGAGGGCGATGAACATATTCCCATTGGTGGGAGGCTAGGTCGTATGATTGAATCAGACTTTTCTCTTGTTGATTGCGCACCTTTAGCAAGCGAATGGGAAATAAATTCCAAAAAACAACCTTATGTCATCATTGATTTACCCTCTTCTGCAGAGCAAAAAGAAGAACTAAATAGTTTCAAATTTACAGGATTCGTTGACAAAATTGATTCTGTGATTGTTGACTATGAATATGATAATAATTCGGAAACAATTCCACTTGATGTCGATTTGGGCAGCGAAATTCCTGTTAGTAAATTAGTAATAATCCGAGACATAAAATCTGTCGATGGACCAAAAGATGATGGCAGGGATAATCGTCACATGAAAGGTCTTTTTGACGAGGTTCAATTAGCTCTATACGCAAGAGCATGGGAACTTTGCAATCCCGGTCATAGGGTGATAGGGGTAGGCGTAACCCAGGTCGGTATCGATACGCAACAATGGGTAGAATTGGATCCTGAGTTTGTGCACCTCCTCAGTGATAGTAAAATCGGCATTATAACTCAATATTTAGCAAATCAGTACAGGCGACCGGGGGAGAAACTTCCTGCGAAGTCAAACCCATTTAGGGCTTGGATGCGCGAGAGGATTACTACTGCACTGCGAGTAATTGAGAATGCGAAAGCTGGCAAAATCCCTTGTAATTGTTCAACAATTGAATCATGTCGAAGTATAAACAGAGGTGGTCGTTAATGGAACTGAACCACTCACAGAAACTTGGTCTTGATATCGATCGCCACATCGCCTTAGACGCTGGAGCAGGGACCGGTAAAACCACAGTCATGGCTCATCGTTATGTGCAGCATATCTTATCTAATAATCAAAGAGCAACGCGATTATTGCCGTCTGCTCCTCGAGTTCCAGTAAAAGGAATGGGTGCGATACGGTGTCCTGCTATAGAGAGAACTTCCATCAAGAATTGGCAAGGTTTGTTACCCACAGAAACCGTTGCAATCACCTTTACAAGAAAAGCAGCAGCAGAGCTCAAAGGTCGTATTAGGAGTCTAATTTCATGTTTACGAGCAGTGCCGCCTTCACCGGGAGACAAGAACGGAGTTCACGACACGAGAATCTCAGACCAAGGTGACGTGGAAATGTTACTCTCCCTAATGGAGGATGCACCAATCTCAACAATTGATTCGTTTCTGTCCTCAATAGTGTCTCCATGGATTGGACTAGTCTCTGACAAACCTGCGAAAGAACAGGTTGAGGAGGAGGCTAGCGTTGTTCTCCGAGAGAAGGCAATAAGAACCGCGTGGAGGTTACAAAAAGGAATTGATGGAGTTGAGGTCGGAATGACTGGAGATATTGAGTCATTTTTAGAGGCTAGAGACAGGCTATCAGTAAGGTTGGGTGGTCAAAAAGCGTCTTCTGTTGTAATTAGGGGTTTGATGAAGAGATCTCTATTTGTCGAAGAGGCCGCAAATTCGCTTGGAAATAGAGGTCAGAATATTCGTGTCGAAGACCTCGATCACCTTTTCTTAAACCCCACCAAGGATATTATTGACGATTGGTATATTGAATTCCGTGAATTGATAGAAGATTGGGTATCGAATTGGCTTGACGGCGGTGGTCATTTCATCTTAGGTGCCGATGACACATACGGGATGACTCGCTTCAGGTATGTACAGTATCTGTGCCAGCTAAATTCAGATGACAAAAAATTCAGGTTGCAGTGGGTATGGTTGGTGTCTCAAGCCATTGCATCTGCGGACCATTTGGACAAAATAAATTGTAGACCATTGTCTAGAGCAACCCCTCCTAAATCCAAAGGATGGCCCTCGGGAATATTATCAAAAACAGCAAATAAGGCCATGTCTGCGGCAATCAAACAAACAATTTCTGACAATGCAGAAGAGATCTCAATACAAATTAGGCATATGATGAACAATTCAAGGGCGTTGCTTCTGAGAAATATAGGTCGAGCATCATTTCTTCTCAATCCTTGTATTTCCGGGCCAGTACCAATTGAAGGACAGTATGCTCACCCCCCTAGGCTTGGGGTAAAGCTTCCCGAATTACCTCCTGGACGTGCAATGCAGTTGGAAACAGAGTTAGAGGTTGAGGTTGTACAGGATTTATTCACTGTAAATCGTGGAGTACAAGAAATTCTCACTAGGCTAAAATCTCTAGAAGGAGTTTCAGATTATGATGACATGCATCGTTATGCTGAGGATCTGTTACTCGCACGATGTCCAGCGATTTGCAGGCGGTGGTATCCAAGAAGCGTGATATCTGCCCTAGATGAATTAGGCGATGAACCATGGTTGGACCATCATTTGACTAAAGCCATACATGCCAGTAGTGGCAATGCAGAAGTACAAGAAGACTTGATGAGACGTATTAGCATTTTGAGGGAGATAAGGAGAGCATACAGGGCATTCATTATTGATGAATATCAAGATACAAACCCACAACACTTCCGATTACTCGCTCGGTTGTGGGGTAGGCGTCATTTAGAGTCTGATGAGGTTAGGCCGCCAGCAGGAGAATGGGATCCAACGATTTGCATAGTTGGTGACATGAAGCAATCAATCTACAGATTCAGACAAGCAGAGCTTTCAGTCATGAGGAAAGCGGTTAGTTTGGTACGTTCAATTAATGCTGAAGAGAGGGCTATGGAGAACAGATTAGATGATTTGAGGAAACCAAACTTCGCAAGAGATCCACGTCCCATTCCAGGAAAAGGCGATGAAAGCACTGGGTTCATTCAATCTAGCCTTATGGTTTCTGAGGACTCAAAACGAGAAAAATGGATATCATTTGAGAAAGATGACGATGGTAAGGCAGTAGGTCAAGAAACGCTTTTGAAACGAAATCAGGGCCATATTGAGATGAGAACGAATCACAGATCATTACCGAGGTTAATCAACACCCTAAATCATATTTTCCAGGATACTTTTTCCCAACGCCACCAGACACTACCTGGTCCTTGGCATGCAGAAGCTCAGGACTTAATTTCTAACCGCCCTTCAGAAATCGAGGCAAAAATCGAATGGATATTGCCTACAAAATCAGATTCAAGGCATATACCTCAAGACCTATTAAAACCAATAAATCCATTTGAGAATAATGAATCTAGTAGTAGGGAGTTAGGTAATCAATTACTTGCGAAGCGTTTGGTTTCCCTACTTAGTGGACAAGATACTAAGGTAAGAGATTCCAAAAATGGAAAATGGACTAAGATATCCAAACCAAATCATAAGATTCTGCCAGAGGATATTCTTATTCTTGTTTCCTCAAGAAGTCGAATTCCAGACCTGCTTAACGTTCTAGAGGAACATGGAATTCCTGCTACTGCTGATAAGCAAGGGACACTTCTAGAGAGACCTGCAATACAGCCTTTGATGTCATTGTTATGGCTTGCCTGCTCGCCAAGTGATAAGGCTGCTGCATTAGCTGTTGGCCAATCTTGTTTGGCAGGACTTGATGACAGCACTCTGCATGATTATCTGTCGAAAAGTACAGGCAATCAAATATCTGGTTTAACAGATATTATGCCGACTAAAGAGTTGAAATCCTTGTTCGCTCAGATTGATTACTTAGTTGCTAACGATGATGTTCGTGGAGCACTTGAGACCGTTGTTGATCACTCAGACTTACTCAGAACATTCCCAAGAGAAGGAGATAGAAAAGATATCAACAATTGGCTTGCTTTATTTGAGAAAATAATGGACAGAGTCGGGGGTGATGCAGCACTTGCCCAATCTAGGCTCAAGGAGCTAGCAGATTTAGGTAATGATGGGCCCAAAAGCGATTCAGATGCAGACATCGGTGCGGTGAAAATAATGACAATCCACAGTTCAAAAGGACTCGAGGCACCGGTTGTAGTACTGCATGATATATTCAATATTGGTTCGAGGGATACTGGATTTTCTGCCAAGGAGAACGTCCTAGTCACCCCCGAGATGATCGCTGGAAGAATTCATCCTTGGCGGGGCTTGGCGAAGCCAGAAAGCGGACTCTGGTCTTTAGCATCAATGCTGGAATATGGCCAAGGAATGGCAGAAAGACGCAGGCAGTTTTACGTTGCATTGACTAGGGCAAAGCACCGGATTATTCTCGTCGGCGCTCCACAAAGTGGAGTCAATTTGACATCTGACGGATATTTAGAATTAAGGCGTGGTAATTCTCAACCAAATATGGGTTACATGTTATTGGATGGACTCGCACACTCTTCCATATTGGCTGGAAACGAAGGCTGTGTTTGGTCGAAAGATGGTCTAGACCAAACAGCAAAAACCTTGCGCATAGACCCTGGAATTTTGGCTAAAACCAGTTTCTTACCTCAAGATTGTGTTGAGGAGATTTTAATTTTCGATACTCCTTCCTGTTTCGATTCTATTCCGATTCAATCCCCACTACAGAAATGGAAGAAACGGCTCAATACATTAGCCAGTTCAAAACCGGTTCTAGCAGAGAAAAAAATCCGAAATCTAGTACATGAAATAAGCCTCCCTTCACACTCCTTAGACTCTGCATGGCGTTGCAGGAGGAGTCATTGGCTTACAGCGAAGATGAACTGGCGTTCTGAACCAATTAGCATTATACCAATGAAATACAAAGAAGATTTTTGGCCATCACCTGCTGAGTTTGGTTCACTTTTCCATCGATTACTGGAGATTGGTTTGCCAAACCCTTCTTCAGGATGTAGCGATCTGGAACCATCATGGACAGAAAAACAACCGAACCGAATTCTAGAACAAAATGCATTTGATGAAGTATTAGCGCAAGCATCTTTCACAGACGACCAGATGACAAAGAGAGTACGTACGCGATTACATCAGCTTGCTAAACTAGTAGATGGTGGCGTCCTCGGCAATTTATCCAAAGGTGGATTGCATGACGGGATGTATGTTGAAGGTTTGCGTACAGAATTGCCATTTAATTTCTTGATGAAATCAAATCCTAGTCTCGTTCGGAACGTTTGGTCTCCCCAAGGGGAAATTCCGACTTCAAGAGTTAAGGAAGTTCATACAACCTTTGACGGAAGAGCGGATTTAGTATTAGCCCTGAGGGATAAAGAGGGTAATGGATGGTTACAAGTCGTAGATGCTAAAACCAAGGGATGTTTATCAGGGTTTAATTCAAAATCTGCAGATGACGGGCATCCACTGCAAATAGTTCTGGATGAGAAATCCCCACACCCTCAAACAGATGCAGAAAGGGAGATTATAGAGACTCACAGGTTACAACTTGCATTATACTGTCTAGCATTGGAAGAAAATGAATTGAAGAAGCCAAAGGAGAATAGGCGTCGAATTATGCCACCTGCTATATTGGTAGCCGCCTCAGGCAGAATGATTAGGATGAGTGATAAAGAATACACAAAAGCAAAAGATGATTTAGTCGAATTAGTATCTTGGATGGGTTACATTTCAGCTGTTCAGCAGGGGTATTCACCCCCAGAATGTTCAAATCCAGAGTCTTGCAGGGTTTGCAATCTATTTTCTTAGCTCATTTTCGCAAACGGTTAATTCGCGACCTGTCCGAAAAGTACCAGTGTACCTGGAAATTCCTCTTTTGCTGCCACTTGATGAACCTCGACGTTTTCAAATCCTGCGTCAAGCATCGCATCCTTCCACTGTTTGATTGACATTGTAGTCATATGTACGCCAACATGTTTAGGCCACGTTAAAGACTCTTCATGTTCGAGATAATGATCCACTCCAGCGATTAACGTACCCCCCTTCTCTAACCATTCGTCATGGATAGTGGATATCATCGCAGAGGGATTATCCAAATAGTATAGAAATTCCATTGTATGGACCAAATCAAACTTTCTTTCTGGTTTCCAGTTTGGTAGCAATCCATGTGTATATTTCAATGACGAATCCTTTTGCAATGCTTTTCTTATCATCTCTTCTGATCCATCAACTCCTTCGCTGTGACTTGCTCCTAATCGTTTGAGCATTCGAGTAACCCATCCGTTGCCACATCCTAAGTCAATTGCTGAAAAACCCTCTTTTACTCTGGGCATAGCTATATCCAGCATCGCTTTTACCGAGGCTGCATGTCCTCTTTCCATCCCTTCGTCCTTACCTAAAATCGCCCATTCTGAAAAAACGTCTGTAGCCGATTTTTCCGCCATGCCTCTATCCACAACAAAGCGCTCAATAAATCGTGCGTAGTTATCGAAAGTAACATGTTCTGTGTTTGTTTCCCGAGGTCATGCAAATCAGTATGCAAAGCATTGATGAAGTTCTGTACCCTAAAATCGAAGCACATACAACAGGGTTTCTGAAGGTGTCAGATTTGCATACAATCGCTTGGGAGCGAAGCGGAAATCCTGACGGAATTCCGGTTATCGTAATCCATGGGGGGCCAGGGGGGGGTAGTCAACCTGCATATCGTAGGTACTTCGATCCTGAAAAGTTCAACATAATTCAGTTTGATCAACGGGGTTGTGGCAAATCGACTCCCTATGCTGAATTAGATGAAAATAATACACAGGCATCAGTCAGCGATATGGAGGCTCTGAGGCAATATTTTGGAATCGATAGTTGGCACGTATTTGGCGGTTCCTGGGGCTCTACACTATCGCTTATTTACGCTCAGCATCATCCTGAATGTGTACTAAGCCTTACTCTTCGCGGTATTTTTATGTGCAGAAAAAGCGAACTACATTGGTTTTATCAAGATGGGGCAAGCCATGTCTTTCCTGAAGCTTTTGAACCATACAGGGAGCATATACCAACGGAAGAACAAGATGACTTAATCAAAGCTTATTATTCAAGATTAACTTCTGATGATGTAAATGTTAGAAGGGCTGCTGCAAGGGAATGGACTCGTTGGGAGATGGCTACAAGCCGTTTATTCCCCGACCCTGAATATCTGGATAAAGCTGAGGATCTAGACTTCGCAGTTGCATTCGCAAGAATCGAATGTCATTATTTCATTAACGCTATTTTTGTTGATGAGGCATATATCTTGAAAAATACCAAAATTATTGCGAACATACCCACAACAATTGTCCAGGGCAGATATGACATGGTGTGTCCGGCGAGAAGTGCTTGGCAGTTGCACAAAGCGTTACCGCTCAGTAAATTGGTTATTGTTGCTGACGCCGGGCATTCGATGGGAGAGGTTAGCATCGCTAGAGAGTTGGTATCAGCAACCGATAAAATTCTGCAATCAAAATAACGTAATTTCAGGTTACGATGAAGCGTCGGCTTGATATGTAGGACCAATGTGGGTATAGTGTAAGGCGTAGCCTTAGGTGAGAGAAATGTCCGAGGCAGGAACCATCACTCCAGAAACACAAATCAAAGAACTCACAGAGAAACTCGAGGAAGAGACTGACCGCTTGCTCAAGCTTTATGCGGCCTATGAGCAACAAGAGGCTGAATTGAGAGATACAAAGGCAGAAGTTGAAGTCTTGGAGAAAGAAATCGTCGAGCGTGAAATCGAAAAAGAAAGCCTTGAAGCGCTTCTAACCGAAAAAGATGCTAGAATCAGAGATCTAGAAATGAAGGCAAGCAAGTCAAGTAAACAGGTTGAACATCTTGAACCAGAACTACAGAAAATGGAAGAAAAATTCACCCGTGAGAAAGACCGTTTGGGTAAGGTATTCTCAATCGCTGAAGAGTTGGATAACGATTTGCGCCTCGCTGTTGTGGAACTACAGACTCGAGACGAGTGGTACATGTCGCACATGTCCCTATTCGAAGATTTAAACAAGGCAATCCAGCGTAGATATGAGATGATTGAAGCGGCTGCTGAAGCGGAACGCCAGTCTCAACACATGGGTAGAGCAATCACAGAAAGAATGGAAGAAATGGTAGAAGCACGTGCAGCAGAGATGACTCTTGAAGAGGCCTCGGAGATAGAAACCGTTGAGACCGAATCTACTGAATCGCCCGAAGATGCAGCAGAGGTAGAGGCTTCTGAAGAAGAGGAATGGAAGTGGTCAGAACAAGTTCTAGTCGGTGTCATGCAGAAAAATGGAATCACTGATAGAGACGCCTTCATTGAGTTCGCAAAGTCATATGACATGGACGGCAATAATTACCTCAAAGGCTCGGAGCTAGGTGCAGCAGCAGTTGACTTTGTTGCAAAGGATAAACCAGAAGAGACCGCCACTGGTGAAGAGGCCGCTGAAGAAGCGACTACAGCAGAGGAAGAATCGTCAGAAACTGAAAACAAAGAGCCAGAAGTCATCTGGAGAAATTCTAGCGATTCACAGGAATCTCAGTAGGTGATTAAATTGGCTTTATTGGCCAGAGGTGGATTTTTACCGGTAATTACTCCGGCTTTGATGGGTACAGGTTTCATTTTCGTTGGATGGTTTGTTGATCCTCTCTACGCATTAGCACCAGGATTAGGCGTGTTAATGCTAATGTTAGCTGCTTTCTTTGCCAACTTTTGGCGGGATCCAGACCGCCCGATACCTAGAGATGAAGGAATCATAGTCTCTCCTGCCGATGGCCACGTTATGTTCGCCAAGAGGGAGCGAGCTACTGGTCGCAGACCTTCTCAAGAAGAAATGGAAAATGCTGAGAATGACGAGCACACAGGAACCTGGCACCCTGAGCCATGTGAAGATATCCTTTCATTTTCTACAGAACAAAGATTTGAAGCAGTTCCTGATGGAGAGGAAGCAGAAACCGATGTTTGGCGTATTGCAGTGTTCATGTCGCCTCTTGACGTTCACGTAAATCGAGCACCTGTTGCTGGAAAAATAACAAGAATGGAACACAGAACCGGGAAAGGGATGAAGAGAGGGCCATTTTTGCCTGCTTTCCGAAAAGAAAGCGAATACAACGAAAGGGTGAGAACTCTCTTTGAAAGAGAAGATGGATTAATCGTTGAAGTAATGCAGATTTCTGGGGCGCTTGCCCGCACTATTGTTCCGTGGACATCTGAGGGGGACGAATTGCGTCGTGGTCAAAGATTTGGAATGATAAGATTAGGTAGCCGAGTCGATGTAAGAGTACCTGCAGCCAAATTCAATCCGTGTGTAATTAGTGCAGAAGATGGTGATGAATCCTATCCGAAAGGTGAGTTTGTCAAAGCCGGTTCTACAATTCTTTACAGAGGGGTTTGATGTCTAAGAGGAGAGAACTATTGCCTTTTCTTGTGATGCTCTTTGCATTACTTCCCTATGGTTATTACTTTGCAGGGTCAATAGTGTACAACGGGGTTGCCTACACAAACACCGATTGTTGGGGGAATTTCGACCAAAATAATCCTGAGCAGTTTGCACCTCTCAGAAGTGAAGTTCCCCTGAATGAATCACAGAATAGTGAAAATATTTCAGAGGAGATAATGATAGGATTGTCACAATATTGGTGGCCAGGTTACGAGTCAGCAACAATAGATGTTGAAGATGAAGATATTTATCTCTCAGCATGGTATCTGAAACAAAATGAATCTATGCCGTGGGTAATTTTTGTTCATGGCATTAGAGGTTGTAAGGCGGATGGCGCCTTGCTGATTCCTTCTGGCATGTTGGTGAATGCAGGATTCAACGTCATAGTATTCGATTTAAGAGATCACGGTGAATCATCAATAGATGATAATCGAGTTTCAGGCGGACAGGATGAGTGGGTTGACGTTATTGCGGTTTTTGATTGGCTGATTGAAGAGCAGGGGGCAGAACCAGACAAAATCGGCCTTTATGGTAACTCGATGGGAGCTGGTACCGTTGCGATAGCGTTCACATTTGACGACAGAATGCAAGCAGTTTGGTTAGAATCGGGCTATTCAGACATGGGGGATATTGTAGTAGAGGAGTTAGAATTCCAAGGCTATCCGACATTTTTGGGTGGTGCAGGCATATTTGCTGGTAAGATTATCGCAAAACAAAACCTAGTTGAACACTACCCCATAGACGCCGCAACCGAAATAGGAGACAGGCACATGTACGTAGTCCATGGAAATCAAGACAAAAGAGTAAGAGTTCACCACGGAGATAAGATGTGTAATGAGGCACTGGAACACGGTGATGCTGACAAAATTACATGTTGGTTTGAGGATTCTGTGATTAGGTATGATGTGGGAGAAGGTATGGAAAGCGATGAACATCAGACCTTGATGTTAACCAAAACCAGTGAATACGAAACTAGAATTGTTGACTTTTTCACAATCTCACTGATGTGAGCACATTCAAACACGCGAAGCGGGACGGATATACATGGCGAATGGGAAATTAACCATGATTGGAAGCTCGGACAAACGTCCGGCTAGGATCCATGATTTGGTTAAAGCGCCAGCAAACACCCCGTGGGCCCTTGAAAAGAAGCACTCGTGGGATGCAAGAGACCCTGCAACAGTTTACTACACTCCAGAAACACTTGCAGATGGCACTCCTACAACTGCATTAACAGTAATTCTAAGGACGAAGGGTTGTCATTGGTGGTGGTCCAGTGGGTGCACATTTTGTGGGTACTTCAATGATACAAGAGATGATGTCACAAGTCAAGACTTACATTCACAATGGGAAAAATCACTTGCAAGGTTCGAAGATTTCGACAGCATGGGCATGGTGAAAGTTTACACCTCCGGCAGTCTTCTTGAAGACAGAGAAATACCTCTTGACTTTCAAGAAAGAGTACTCAAAGATTGCCACGAAATGGGTAAAGAGTTAGTTGTAGAGAGTAGGACAGAGCAATTATCAGTGAAAAAATTGGAGTGGGCGACTAAAATAAATCCAAAATTTTCAGTAGCCATCGGCTTGGAAGCTTATGACGACGAAGTGCTGAGATTTCACATCAATAAAGGATTTACAACAAGAAGCTGGGATAGAGCGGTTGAAAATCTGTCTAAGTTTGGTCTCCGGATAAAGACATATTTGATGTTCAAACCACCATTCATGAGTGAGGGGGATGCTCTTAGACATGGTGCAAAATGGATTAGAGACGTCGCCCAAAAAAGCGACGAGATAAGTGTAAATCCTATGAATATTCAAAGAAGCACAGTTATCGACAGATTGTTCAGAGCTAACGAATATCGTCCTCCATGGCTTTGGTCTCTAGTACAATTGATTCACGATGTTCATTATGACATACATCCTACGAATTCCGGGAATGGTGCTTCAGACCAAGTAAGTAGACTAATCATTCATCCGACAGCAGGGGGCAAGGTAAGGGGCGCCCACAACTGCGGAACCTGTGATGAAGAGGTTGTTGCAGCGATTGAAAGGTACTCAGTAAGTGGGGATATTCACGAATTGGATGGATTGGATTGTACTTGCAAAAAGGTGTGGAAAGCCGAAATTGAACTTGACCAAAAGTTCCCAATTCCGTTAGGGACAGGAAAGAATCGTCGTGGTGATGCGCTTGTGCATCTTCGTTCGCCTTAAGAGAAAGGGTGGTCAATGTTTATGACTGTACCACATTTCGCATGAATGACCCCTACGGGGTCAAGGTGATTATATGACAAATAGCACTATATTGCCCGATGTATCTGAAGGAGTAGCAGAACCATCTGCTTCCAGAGTAATTTTGGTCCTGATGAGCGTTGGTTTGGTTGGCCTTATTGCTTTGTTTAGCAATATCTTCGGATGGGATAATGTTCCAGTGATTGGAGAAATCGTACCGTTTATGGATAATTTGGGTGGTTCTGGAATCTGGTACTACCTTATTGGAATCCTCGTCGGTTGCGGAATGATTGTTGCGAATTTGGTCGGAGGAGTCCTTTCGGACTAAGGAGGAGTAATCATGTCGGAAGCTTTCACAACCTCTGCAGTTCTAGTAACCTCAATTTTACTTTTTACATATTATGTACAGAGAGGTTTTGGCGGAATGAGTACTCCTCTTCGCCAATTTGGCATGTTTTTGCTGACAAAAGCCGCAGGTCCTGCCGCTGACTTATTTCAAGAAAGAGAGGGCAGCGGTGCGAAAACATGGATGCAAACAGGTGTATTTTGGCTAATTTTAGCGGCGGTAGGAGGATTTCTTGCAGCATGGCACAAGTACGATCCTGCAGCCCTAGATTCCTTGGCTAACGTCGGTTGGTCTTACGATGATGGTAGCGCTCTTGCTTACTTCAATGAGGTTGCAATGTCAACAGCAATTTTTGCGATTCTAATCGGTGGTGTATTAGTTGCTCACACTCGTACAACTGGTGCCAAGTTAGCCAGTGAGGCGAACGCATCGATGATAGCGATGGCATGGACTGCACAAGTTTTGGTTGGGCTTGTATTGTGCGTTCTAAATCATTGGGAATGGGTTGTTTATGGAGAAGCTGAAGCGGCTTTGTATGGCTTAATCTCAGGTTTGCTAGTCCTGAGCTTAATGGTGAACTCATTGATAACTTTGGGTAGTAGAGGTAACTCACCAATATCAGTCCCTTCTTGGTTCCTGATTTTAGGATTATTCTCGCTGCTCTTCAGTAGATTTGCGAATGCTCTTGGAGAAACGCTAGGATGGACTGGGACCGTTTGGGTTGCAGATATTATAGCATCAGGCTGGGTTCCCCTTGCACTGATGTTCGGAGTAGGGTATCACGTGTTATCTCACGTGACGGGTCAGCCAATATGGTCCGGTAGCCTTACCAAAGCATCCATGTTCCTC
>Ga0160423_10002055_pt1 | contig 16861 bp, 18 predicted proteins | sample CRUFie14St8metaG_FD_108191 | JGI IMG/M metagenome (GOLD analysis project Ga0160423, IMG submission 108191) | Marine microbial communities from the Costa Rica Dome - CRUD Field 142mm St8 metaG | ecosystem: Environmental > Aquatic > Marine > Oceanic > Photic zone | place: Costa Rica: the Eastern... | reverse complement strand
TCAAATTTGTTTTTCAGATTTTAAAAAATTAAAATGCATCGTAAGAGATCTTCATGTTTATGTGGTTATGAAGGACGTGTCGATAAAGTGAATGAACATAAGAAACGCTGTCGCGGTCTTTCTGTAATAAAAGAATTGATCGAAGAAAACAAGAAATTGAAAATTATTAATGCTGATGCAAATGAGAAAATATATGAAATGCGAGAGGACATCAAGAAACCAGACGAGAAAATAGTTGAATACACGAAGAACATAGAGGACATCAAAAAACGAGAGGAGAAAATTGTTCAGGACACGAAGAACATAGAGGACATGAGGAAACAAGACACATCTGGTTTTGCATATATCATTCGTGAACGCGAGTTTCTTCGTATGAATGAGAATGTCTTCAAGGTTGGCAAGTGTGAAGACATAGTGAAACGTTTTAAGAATTATCCAAATGGCAGTGAACTTGTAAAGTATTACAAGACATCGGATCGTCATGCATTCGAGAAGCTGTTTTTGATGGATTTGAAGAATTCGAATGCAGTGCATCGTAAAGACATTGGCAATGAATATTTTGAGGCTGATGTTGGTGTAATTTTAGGTATTTTTGAGAATCTTGTAAAAAAAGAATTGAAGTAAATTAGTATTCTCTTTTGAGCATTGGTCCTTCGTAAACGGTTCCATTACGAACTCCTTTTTGCCGAACACATGTTTTACTCTTTTTTCTCCATGAACAATTTGGTTCTGACCCACATGTTTTAGGACTTTTCCTTTTTGTACAATACCCTTTTCCTGATTTGCGAGAAGGTTTCTTTTTGGGTGATTTTTTGGACTTTTTAGATCTGGCAGCTTTTCTCGCAGCCAAAATTTGTTTTCCAATGGCACCATCGGCATACACCTTGTTTCCAGTTTTAGGGTTGATGATTTTTCTTCTGTCAACCATTTTTATATGTATCTATATTTTTTTCAACATCCTTTGATTCGACATTTTTTCAATTCTAAAAAAAAATTATTGTAATAGTAAAAATGAACCCTCTTCGTCTCTTTGGAGAAGCAGTAGTTGTCGGCATGGGGAATGTCGTAATTTTCTTTATTATACACGGTATAGCCATGTTACTTGTGAAAGAGCGTGCGATGACCAATCACCTGTATCTCGCTATTCAGTTATTATTGACTGGAGCAATGTTTCATACGATATTCGAAATAACGGGTCTGAATACATGGTATTGTTCAAATCGCGATTTGTAAGACAGTGTATTTTTTTTACGTGTCTAGAAAAATGGAGATTGAACAGCTTTTATCAATAAGTGTCATTGCAATTCTAGTTGATTTGATTACTATATCAGTTCTATTTTTTGGTAAAAGGGGTGGTGATATTGTCAGAAAATGGTACAAAACATTTAGAACAGGAGCCGCATGCATGGATGTTATGAGTTTGATTATTGCGAGTTGGTTTGCTGTCAAGTTTGGACGGAATATTGCAGAACAAATAGGAATTGTGATAGCTGTTCAAATGCTTCATGATGTAATTGTCGGTTATTTTGTAAAAATTAGTACTGCCCCCCAAGATACTTTGTTTGGTATGTGGAAAGAATATGCAAACGAAATTGGTTTTACGATTTTGCTAGTTGATGCGTTGATGTTAATAGCGACTGTATATTTGTCACAAACAGAATTTGTTCAAATGATGAATACTGAGACAAAAGCATATGCAGCTGTAGTTTTTATGTATTTACTTCTTTTGATTGTTCATTCATTTTAGAATGACGATTATTAGGTAGACAATAACCATCCAACAAAAAGAAATGAATTTATGATGACTATAAACATTTTTAGATTCAAAAGGTCTTTGTGTAATTCTGTGATTTGCACCTTTAAAGCAGTATTTATTTCAAGTAAATCCATTATCATTTCAAGCAGGAGTTTTTCATTGTTTTGGTATGTATTATGTTCATAAGTGTCGTATTGATTGTAGATGATGTTATCGATTTTATGATTGTTGTCATTTTTCATGTATGTGAAGTCGTTGTCTTCTTTGAATTCTTCATCTTCTTTGATAGGTTTCATTTCGAAAAAAAAAATTGAAAAAAATAACTACACGGAAATTATTTACTGTACGCTAACAAGTCTGATTTCGGACCAGTGAATTGTGTTCTCCATGGCACTAATCCTTCAGGATATGGAGCCAAAGGAGTTTCTTTTTGCAATAAATCACGAACTTCATTTGCGATTTCCGTGCATGGTTCTGTTTTGATTTCATGAAATATTGCTGCCTTGTCCCAATAAATATTACCATCTGCATCTTTGACAGCATTTATTGCGAGCTGATTTGTTTTACAACAGAGCAGATGTTTGTGGTTTCCTTCTATTTCCAAACGTTTTCTTGTCGATGTGAGTAGTCTTCGTTTGAGCATGATATATTCAACTTCTTTTTCTAGGTATGGCACACTTGTGACAAAGTATGAATCTGGATGTAGCGATACTAGTGCTATTGCTTTTACAGTGAATCCATAATACTTTTCCAATACATATTTATAGCATCCTAGTTGCAGAGCATACGAACATCCTGAACAATCTTCAAGATTGCTGAGAGGTTCTTTCATTTTGGAATATCCTTTCATTTTCTTTGGTAATTTTTCGGATCGTTTCCAATCAATCAACATGATTTCTCCATTCGGTAATATGACTGATAAATCTACAGATCCTGCTATATTTTCAGGTTCTGCATAAATTTCTATTTCAGTTCTATGTGCTTTTGCACCTAAAGGAAGTAGATTTTCACGAATGAAGCGCAATCCTATTTTTACATCTGGATAATTCAAGTCAATAGGAAGTGAGTTGAACCATCTTTCCATACAATAATGTGCATGAGTGCCCAAGTTTCGAGCTAACTCTCCGTGTTTTTCCCATTTTTGTTTGATTTCGTCATCTGTCAATTCTCTGCTGAATGTGAATATTTTAATATATGCAGGATTTACTGGTTTTGTTGCTACGGATTTTAACATATTGAGAAAGTCGTGTACATTCATGTGTCGTGATGTATCCGCATTTATAGAAGCAATGGAAACGTCGTATTTTGTGTCATGTAATATACATCCTTTTCTTGTATCAAGAGTTTCTTCAGTAACTTCTTCTAAATTCCATACATAATCTTTTCGAGGCCAAGCTTGACTTTTGGAACGTTGCATTGCTCTTATACCAAGGATATTATTAAACGGTTCTTCATAATCGTGTGCTAATGATGATATAGATTGACTCATAATTTCCCCTTTTACAGTGTATAAATGTGGAATTTCGTAGAATATGATATTTTTATCTTGCTCGAATTTATTAATTCTATGAAGAATCAAGTCTGTGGTGTGTACCGGCAGAACATATCTTTCATCAAAATATAGAGGTGTTGGGGGCGCTTCACCGATCGCAGGTTCATGTCTGCAAGCTTCTATATCCATTTTGTTTTTTTTAAATTCAAAAAAAAAAGTTTGATTCTTTTTTGCTTTTCAGGTTTCGTTGAGAAAAAAAATTGCATTTGACATTTTGTAATCATAAAAGAAATTGTCGGGAATCATCAATGCAAAATAAATCAAATGTTTTTCTTTGTTACGAATCCATACACACAATACTGATTAATTCCGTCACTCGAGATCCAAATTTCTTGTTGATTGTATAAAGGAAGGTTTTTTATTACTATGGAATCCTCGTCGGGTGTTATTTTTTTACTTAGGGATGCGTTATTTTCACCTATGCATATTCTAAAATTGACATCTCTGTCAATCATTTGATATTCGTTCATTTCCAGATCTCTACATTTGTGGATTGTCAAATGTACAAGTTCATCTTCATATGCTTTGTGAACTTTTACACCGGGACTGTTCATGTTTCGTGACAATATTATCATATTATTTGTTATAAATTTCATTTTGTAGTATGAAACAAAAAAAACATATACTGTAATAACGCATTTTTTTTGCCAATGTATGTCCGTTTACGCGCTTAACCCATTACAGTGTATAATCAAATCTTTTGGATAAATGGATTCAAGATATTTCATTTCCTCGCATATGTATTTTTTTGTTTCTGGATATTCGGGAAGTAGTTCGCATTCAAGTTTTGACTTTTTACATTCTGAACATGTTAAATTATGTGCGAGAGTGTTTCCAGTATCATCATTGACATAAGAAGAAATAAGTTCTTGTATCCATTTGTTTTTTTCTAAACAAGATTGGTGATTTTTCGAAATAATGATTGAAATGCTATGCGCTTGTAACATGCTAATAAGAAGTGCTATAAGTGTAGAACGAAACATTTTAATATTTTTTTGTCAGAACAGTGTCAAAAAAAATGGTGAAAGGGGTTTATTATGTCATGATTTGTCTGTGTTTTTTGATGAGAAATGAATCGTTTGCGGTATTTTGATACATGTATAAAAGGCGTCTTGCTTTTAGTAACCATATATCTTGTTGTTCTAGTTCACTTTTTAGTATGATGATTTGCATTTTCAAATTGTCTACAATGGACATTTCAGTTAATTTATTCTTCTTCTTTTGGAGATTGTATTGTTTTATTTTCATTTGCAAGAATGATGCTTTTGATTTTATGTTTTGAAATTCTTGTTTTTGAACAATCATTCTGAAATACGATTGAATATATACACTTTTGTGTAATTTAACATGCTTTTGTTTTATGATAAGATATCGTCGTACAAATGATTGGATAAGGATTGCATATTTGATTTCTTCTAGTTGTTTGTATTGGTATTCTGTGAGAAAAAGTTTTGTTTTTCCGATGCATATATCTTCATTTAAAAATTTGAGGTATTTTTGGAATATTTTTTTATGTACTCTGATTGGATGATTTTTTCTTAAAACTTCACAAATTTGTATGACTCCGCTGCAATGCAATTGTTCTTTCATACATTTTTCGTCAAAAGTTGTGCAACATTTTATGGTGTTTGGTTTGAAGCATCTAACAAAATGTTGTTCTGTTTTTCCCATGTGTGTACATAAATCGTAAAGGTTTTGTTTGAATGTATTGAGTAGAGTGTTGTGCATAATAACTGATCTTTGTGATTTTTGTACATTAGAAAACAGTGTATGAATGAATGTTTTTGTTGAGTGTTGTAGTTTTTCTATCAAATTATTATTCAATCCATCTATGGATTTTGTACAAAATTCGTTAATTTCATATTGTGTTTTTTCAGCAAAATGTTGTATGCAAAAAATTTCTTTTTGGGCTTTTATATTTGGGAAAGACAAGCAATTTGATTTGTTTTCGTTTTTTATGTTTTGAATTAAAATATTAGGAGCAAAATTGAGTCGACAAGCTTCTTCTATTTTTGATATGATAAAAGAGCAAGTGAGAATTGCATCTTTATTCAACGAATAATCGCTTTCAACAAAAGGAATATCTTCTTGCATATATTCTATTTTTTTGAATTCGGTTGCGAATAAAATGAATTGTTCTTGAATTTTTTCGTTTGCAAAATTTATACAAAATTGTTCAAAACAGTTTTTTTCAAAGTTTTCAAATCCAAAAATATCGAGCATTCCTATGCATTTTTCAGTATGTGAATTTGAAAACATATCATTCAATCTGTTTACCACGAAATTGAACATTTCCATGTATAAGGTGGTGCAAATAGTTTTTAATATTGTCTTCTGTTTTTCCAAAGTATTTTCTATGTTAATTTGTTCTCCTGTAGGAATGTATCGTTTTTCGTTTGTTATGCAGGTGTAATCATTTAATCCCATGATTGTTTGAATTTTTTCAAAGTTTAGCTGAGTATGATTGATTATTTCACTCACATCAATAATAAAAGTTGCTGTATTGAAAATTATAGTTATGTCTTTTTCATTGAGTCCAATTTCTGTAAATTTTTCGTATTTTATATCCATTTTTGTTTTTTGATTTGTGATTTGTGTATTTTTATGTTTGGCTAAAAATTCAATAATGTGAAAATTTCCTTCTTCTGGTTTTTTGTGTGACACGACTCTGCACTTTTCTAGCAAAAATGTTTTGATTTTTGCGCCTTTTTGAACATTGTTTTCATACAAGAGTTCTAAAAATTTACCGAAACGCGAGGAGTTTTCGTTTTTGCATGTTTCTGCATTTCCCAAGAATTCTAATATTGGTCCAGATTGTAAGATTTTATGCACTTCGGAGTTGTTTTCCTTGTTCATTTTAGCAAAATATTTCATACAAATTTTGACTAGTTCCGTTTTACCAGAACCAGAATCCCCGGATATTACCATTGTTTGTGAGTTTAATGGTAAATTATTCAATACTTTTCTTGTTATTTTGAATACTGGTGCTTTTTGCGAGTCATTATTTTCATATATATCTAACCATTGAAATGGATTTACACTCAAGCATATGTCACCAATAAGCGTGTACGGCTTATTGGACACGAATCTAAGTTTCAAAACATTTAAAAGTTCTTCTGAATTTAAAATGCTTTTCAGAGAGATATCTTCCATTGATATTATTAAGGGAAACAAATATTAGTTGAACGCAAGTATGTAAACTAAACATTAAGCATTTCTTCTAATACATATAGATCATCTGGAATTTCCATGTCTTTTACATTTACATTGTAATATTTGTTTAATGGTAATGGTCTCCTCACTTGAATGTCTAATTTCTTTTCAATCAACTCTTTTGTTGCAATATACATAAAGTTAGATTTCAAGTGTTCTGGAATATTATTTACTAAAATTGGTGCACTCATGCTTAGTTGATTCGATCTTACTCCAATTATTCTAGCGCATTCATATTTAGTCAGAAAGTGTTTTTCAGAATCTTGTGTATTCATTGAATTGTTTTCTTTTTTAAAAAAAATTTGATGAAAAAAAAAAATGGATCAAATTATTTTTGAATTTGAAAAAAAAACAAATGGTTTTTATTCAAGGTGTCAGTATTAATGATGAGGGTACCTGTTCAAGTGTAAAGGTTACAAAAACAAAATCTGGTCTTTCCTTACATAATGAGCTTTTATTTTTGCATTATTCAAATGAGGATGAAAATATTATGATACTAAGCACTACACGTGTTGAAGAAATGAGGACTTCGAAATTATTACAATTCTCTTTACCTCCACCTTTGAACTATTACATTTATCCTCATACTGTTGTTATTCTAAGTGGTTCTAAAACGAAACCTGAAAGTCTGTCTTGTGATTTACTTGTCAAGCATTGTGCGAAATTCAAGGCAACTATAAATACGATGGAAGCAAATCTGAATGTGTATGATGTACCTTTAGCTGAAGCTACATATGAAGATAATGAGGAGTTGAGTGAAGAGGAAGATGAGTTATATGAAGGTTCTGAAAATGAGGATGAGAATGAAGTAGGCGAAGAAGACTGGGATGAGGATGATGAAGATATACCTGTTTCTTAGTTTGGGAGAAGATTAGAATCAAATTTTTTTTTTTTATTTATACAGTAAAATGAACAATCGTAACGTAAGGCGTCGTGTTGATGTGCGTCCAGAAGTTCAAGAAGCGGTGAATGATATTTTGAACGGTAAAAGTGCGGATTCTGGTGTGGAATGGTTGCAACGTGAATACATACGTCTAATGAGACGAGAGGCTGGATTTAGGAGCCGAGAGCAAGCTCAAAAAAAAATTGAATCAAAATTATCTTCAGAAAAATCTGAAACAAATGGAAATTCTGTTGAACAAGATAGGACAGCTGAATAATACAGCGAGTTCCAACTGCAATAGTGTTTTAGAAAGAGTTATTACAACATGTGTGGAAATGTTGAAAGATCGTGGATATAATGTAAGCAATGATTGCAGAACTGTTGGAGATATAACATATAAAATCCAAGAAAATGATCCTATATTAATTGGTGAGAATGGAACGGATTCTGTTATTGTTTATTTTCATAATGAAGAGAGAATTGGTGTAAAACAACTACGAATATGGAGTGAAGAGAACATTGGATCAAAATTAGTGATTGTTTCTTTGGAAGGTCCTACTGCATTTACAAAGAAAGAAGCAGATCAGAATTATCCGAATGTTCAATTTTTTACATTTCAAAATTTAAGTGTGAATATTACAAAGCATGCTCTTGTACCTAAACACGAAAAAATTACATATGAAAGCATAAAACATTTATATGCAGTGAAGTCTACTGAAGAGTGGCCAAAATTGTATACAACTGATGTTATTTCTCAATACTATAATTATAAGGAAGGTGATTTGATCAGAGTGACTCGAACGCTTGGATATCCAGAACCGGTCTATTATTATAGACTTGTATGTAGTCCACCAGTTGGGTAAAAAATTTAAATTTGTACATGTAAAAATGGAAATGAGTCATAGAGAAAGTTTAGCGTTGCTTCCCTCGTTTAGCATTGCATTCTTAAATTGGTGTTTTAATATATTTTTATTAGACAAGTATAGAGGTATTTTAAAGTTTAAAAAAATTGAATTATATGCATTATTTGTGTCTATGCTTGGTGGATTCTCAGGTTGGATTACTACAATGGCAATAAAAGAGGAAAATATGATGACACTTCAAGTCACATCGAGTGTTTTTAGAGCATTTACAAGTTGGTTGGTATTGGTAATTATTGTAAACGAAGATATAACATTGAGTAAACAACAGTTTATATCTTTTTTATTTAGACTTATGATGACTGTACTTTTGGAAATACAGCAGCGTTTAGTTATTTCTCCTTATGACCTAACGCTTGTAAAATAGAATCAAAGAGGTAGAACTGTCTTGATGCTAGTAAATCTACAAATTCTATGTGAACATAATTTGTCATCTCTTTCTTCAGATTTTCATTGATTCCTGCTATTTGAATAGAGTCTTGTATTTTATACTCTTCCTTCGTCATTTGACCTAGCATGAAAGTTTTACCATGCCATTTTTTTTTATATTTTTGAAAAGTGACAGTATATCGTTTTTCAGCCATGTAATCTTGTAATTTCTTAGGTAACTTGATATTGGGAGTCACTAGTGAAAAACGAAACAAACTATCTTTCTGTATTGTCTTTTCGATCATTTGATTCAGTTTATCTTTATGAATGTATCCGTCTACGGTTTCCATTTGAATATGATTTCCTGTACTCATTCCTTGTTGTGAACCACATGTTAAGAAGCCTTTTTTGTTCATTTCAATGAGTCTATTTCTAGAATCTAAATCTGTGAGTGATGCACTATCTCCATCAGGGTCAGATACTTTATGAATTTCATCTGAGTTTTGATAATACCATATTATTGGCAACTTATCTTCCATTCCTTTTATGTTAATGCTTTTTAGTGCCTCAAATGTGTTTGCTTTAGAGAGTAAGTCTGTGAAACACTTATAACATTCTTCTGTGTTTATTGGTTCATTACAACTGAAGCAATCATTTTCTTTAATTTCATCATGCTTTCTTTTTGCGCGAAAAAGGACTTTAATCATAAATTCGGCCCTGTCCATTTTTTTTATTACATAGAAAATAATGGTACCAATATATATGATACCTTTAGATGCGTGGGTAATTATATTACGATTTATAAATAAAGATAATCTTGTTGATACATTTAATAATTTGTTTGATTCGAATGTATTCGATATACCTGAAACTCTACGATTGGATACATTTTGGGTAGTTGTATCTCAAGCACGATATTTGGATAAAGAAGATTTGGCCTTTGATATTGATCCATCTGTACCTAAGCATGCTTATGATAAACTAGTTGAGTTTGGTCTTCATTCAGAAAGAGCATTTGAATTAATTCGTCACACGAATGGTAATCTAGATTCTTGTTTGGAGTTGTTAGGTTGGCATTAAAAAAAAATGAATCAAATTTTTTTAGATTAAAATATTTTTTAAATGCTTGCTTACAAATGTTCAACTAATTTTCCGATTCGGGCTGGTGAAGTGCAGTTTGGTTTGTTATCTTCAGAAGAAATAGAACGTATGTCGACTTGTCATGTGAAAGATACTACTATTTATTATAGAGGGTTACCAAATCCTGGTGGAATCAATGATAATAGGATGGGGACTGTAGATCGACGATTACTTTGTGGTACTTGTTGTAAAGATGTTCGTCACTGTCAAGGTCATGTGGGTCACATAAAATTGTCATTTCCTATGTATCATATAGGATTTTTCGATACTACTTTCAAGGTTTTAAGATGTGTCTGCTTTGCATGTTCAAAATTATGTTTGACAGAAGAAGAAAAAAGGTCAACGAAAATTGAATATGGTAAAAATCAATTCACTAATATATACAATATTTTGAAACAAAGGAAGAAGTGTCCTCATTGTGGGTTTACACAACCTAATTATATACGTGGTTCTCTTTTCGTGAAGACGGAATGGAACGATGATTTTGAATCAGAGGAGGAGAAGGAATTTTGTACCAAGATTTTTACGCAACGAGATGCTCTTTCTATATTGACTCATATTTCAGACGAAGATTGCAAGTTGATGGGTTTGAATCCAGAGGTATGCCATCCAAAAAATATGATTTTGACTACTATTCTTGTGCCACCTCCTGTAGCTAGACCGGCTATTATGGCTTCTGAAGGTTCTAGATCAAGAGGTCAGGATGATTTGACACATAAACTTCAAGATATAAACAAAAAATCTATTGAATTTTTCAATATTATAGAGCAGAAGCATTGGACTGATATTGAGATTTCAGCAGAGCTTTTTGAGAAGCTGAATAAATTACAATTTGAAGTATTTACGTACATGAATAATAATATTCGTGGTCAGAAACAATCCACTCAACGATCTGGTGCTCCTACAAAGTCTTTGACTGATCGCTTGCGTGGAAAAGATGGACGTATTCGAGGAAACTTAATGGGAAAGCGTGTCGATTTTTCTGCTCGAAGTGTTATTACACCAGATGCTGTTATGGATGTGGATCAAGTTGGGATACCAGAAAAAATAGCAGTATCTCTTACTATACCAGAGAGAGTCACTTCTATTAATATTGAGAAATTAACGAAGCGTGTAGTGAATGGTGCGAATCATATTGATGGTGCAGAAAATGTTGTGACTTCAAATGGCGTCATGATAAATTTAAATCATTGTGAAAATCGAGAGAAGATTCGATTGCAGTATGGATGGATAGTCGAAAGATATTTACAAGATGATGATATTGTAATTTTTAATCGTCAACCTTCATTACATAAGATGGGTATGATGGGTCATCGCGTAAAATTAATGAAAGGATCTACATTTCGATTAAATCTATGTTGTGCAAATCCATACAATGCTGATTTTGATGGAGATGAAATGAACTTACATGTTCCCCAATCTCCAGCAGCAGCAGCTGATGTTGCGACTCTTATGATGGTTTCAAGACAAGTTATATCTCCACAAGCGAACAAACCTGTCATGGGTATAGTGCAGGATAGTTTACTTGCTGCTCATCTTTTTAGTAAGAATGATGTTTTTATTGATAGAAGTATGGCGTGTCACTTACTTGCTGGATTGAAGTACGCAAAGAAAGAGCTGCCAACTCCTTGTGTATTACATCCTAAAGAATTTTGGTCTGGTAAACAATTGCTCTCATTGATTATACCAGATGATATGTCACTTGGAATGGAATATGAATCATCTGATATTAAGGGTCATAACAAATGCTTTGTAAGATATGGCAATATACAAACTGGCATACTTAATAAAAGTTTGCTTGGAAGTTCTGCTGGAGGATTTGTTGATGTTTTATTCAGAGAATATGGAAGTTCTATTGTGATACGATGGATGTCTGAAATTCAGAGATTGGTAAATTCATGGATTATGATTCGAGGATTTTCTGTAAGTATCAAAGATTGTGTGCTTTCTGAGCGCGGAGAAGAACGAGTCAAGGAAAGAGTGAGTACTGCTATGAGATATGCAGAAGAACTCTTGAAGGAACCAATTGAAAAAGGATCTCCTGAACAATCTGTTTTAGAAAGTACGATTGTGAGGATATTATCAAAGACTTTGATGCAAACTGGAGGAATTGTTGATGAAGAATTAGATCCCGATAATGCTATTAGAAGTATGGTGAATGCTGGATCAAAAGGAAATCCTATCAACTTGAGTCAAATTTGTGGATGTGTTGGACAACAATCTGTTGAAGGTCATCGTGTATTTCCTGAAAAGGGTGGAAGAACTTTGACTTGTTTTGAGAAAATTGACAATTCTTTGGCAGGTCAAGGTTTTGTTCAAAATTCGTATGCATTAGGACTACATCCTCATGAATATTTTTTCCATGCTATGGGAGGAAGAGAAGGACTTGTAGATACTGCAGTCAAAACTGCAACAACAGGATATATTCAAAGACGTCAAATAAAGTCAATGGAGGATCACAAAGTATGTTATGATGGAACTGTTCGGAACGCAGAAGAGTATATTATTGATTTTTCATACGGAGGAGATGGAATGGATGCTGCTCGAGTAGAACGAGTGAAAATCAATATTCTTAAGGAATCTATTGATAGCATTTGTGAACGAATGACACAATGGGAAGCAGAACAAGCGATATTTTCAAGAGATCTTATATTACGAACAAAATTAAATGTTCTTGTGACAGATCTAGATACACGCATACTACTTCCTTTTAATCCGTACAGAATGCATTTGAAACATGTGGAAGGAGAAAGCGCTACCTTTGATGAAATTGAAGATATCGTAAAGATCAATGTACAGGAAAAGAAGTCTGCTATATACAGAGCAACTCTACTTGATTTTTTTTGCAGCTCAAAATTATACGACGCAAAACTTTCTATCGAAGAAGTTAATGAAATATTTGAAAAAATAAAAGTTAAATGGTCAAAGTGCAGAATAAACTATGGAGAAATGGTTGGATCTATTGCAGCGCAGTCTATAGGCGAACCCTGTACACAGGTCAGTGCATACCGCTTTCTTTCACAGCCTTATATTCCTTATTAACACTGTTTTGTTCGATTCTTGTTTTTCAGATGACCCTGAACACGTTTCATTTTGGTAAGCAATGAATGAATTGAACCTTACCATGTTGTAATATCCTTATCTAACCATTCGTTTTTTGTTTTGGCAGCGGGTGTGATTAGCAAGAATGTGACGCTTGGTATTCCTCGTCTTAAAGAATTATTGGATCAAGCAAAGACAATTAAGACACCATCGAATACAATTCGTTTGATTCCTGAAGTGTCAAAGGATCCTGATTTTGCAGCATTTTTGGCGGATACATTGCCTTTAACTCGTTTAAGTGACATTGTGAGCAGCTGCGATTTTGTGTATGATCCTGATGACGATTGTCCTGGTACTTCAAGTGGTGATCAATTCATGGTGGATATGAATGCACTCATTGGCATTCCACGTTCTGAAGATGATTCAAATTATGTGATTCGTTTAATTTTGAATCAATCTTTGATGAAGACTAGAAGGATAACGCCTCCTATTGTTCGTACTCTTTTGCGTAATAGACTGAATGGGAAATGTCATGTTATCAGCAGTGAGACGAATGATGTCGACTGGGTGGTTCGTATTCGATTGGAAAAAATGAAACAGATGATGGCAAAGTTTGATGGTATGGGTTCTACTCGGGAGAAAGAAGGTTTACTATGCCATCGTGTGATATCTGTGTTACTAGATACTGTTGCTATAAGTGGTCATAAGGATATTCAAGCTGCATTTGTAAGAGATATTGAATATAACGACGAAAAGCATTTTATTGTGGATACACAAGGTTGCAGTTTGATTGATCTGAGCGCAGTTCCCTGTATTGATTGGTATAATACAGTAAGCAATGATTTGAATGAGATACATGCTACTCTTGGATTAGAAGCTGCTGTTGCTATTTTATATAATGAGCTTACAGTGACTATAAGTTTTGACGGAACTTATGTGGATCCGAGACATATTATGATGATTGTGAATACTATGTGCAGGGGTGGATATATCATGCCTTTAAGTCGTCATGGTATCAATCGTATGGATACTGGTCCATTATTGCGATGTTCGTTCGAAGAGACACCTGATATATTGTGTGATGCCGCCTGCTTTGGTGAAGTCGATAATGGAAAAGGCGTTTCTCAGAATATAATGACGGGTAAACTTGCTGGAATTGGCACTGGCTTCATGAATTTGATGATGAATCCTTCTATGATGCATCCTCGTGCAATTCAATTGGAGACGCGCAAGACAAAGAAGATATTAAAGTCTACTGTTCGTGTACGAACTGTTGTTCCAACACCAGTGGAAATGTTTGAAATCAATTCGGATGAACAATCAAATAAAAGCAATAACGTGGAATTGCCTTATGATGCGGAAGTTTCTTCAGATACTTTGGATTCGAATGAACATATATTTGCAACTTCGATTTGTGAAGCTCCTTATAAAGAAGAAGAAAAGCCAAATGTGAAACCGAAAGAAAAATTATTAAAGCATCTTTACAGACCATCTTCACCATCACTTGATGATGAGTAACATGATTTCGTGTAATGTGAATAATTCAAGAAAAAAAAATTATTTGTTGTGTAATAATTAATGAGGTTGCATGTGTTATTGTTTTATATTTTTGTACAGTCGTCAAGTTTCATCATTCGGCCATGTAGAAATTTAGATAATTTAATGCAAATGTGTCTATTTAATGATGTTAATTTTGATTCCATGTATATTAACTCCACATGTTATGATAATTTCCATTCTCCTGTATCAAGCTGTCTGGTTCCTTCACAAAATTTAGCTGCGCTTTTGCAGATTATCTCTAATTGGAATGGGACTTATTTGATATGGAAAAATGTGGGAAACAAAGTGAATATTTCGTATGAGAATAATTATTCGCTTGCAATACGAATTGGACATGATTTGGTTGTGAACGATTATAATATATATTTAAACAATAGAATAGTTGCAAGAGAGTCATCTTCACCTCCTACTCTGTATTCAACAAATATTTATAATGATTTTTGGCATGGACGTGTGCATGGAAATCAAATAGATTTTGAAGATAGAACATGGAGATTTTATGTCAAGACGAATGATTATTGCCAAACGAATTTTAGCAATTTGTGCAATACATGTGAATCGTGTGAATTAAAATTTTTAAAAAATAGTCAGTCATTTTTATCGGATGGATTTTTTACACCGACTATGATGATGCCTTTAATTTCTCACCGGAATTGTGCAGTATGTCTTCCATCTTCTGGTGTTAACGAGGATGAAATGCTTACATTCCATACATCTACTGTTTATCATGATGTTCATATAAATTTAGAATCTAATTTTCATAAAATTTATTTTAATGCGAAACATTTATGTAGAGTGAATCATGGAAACATAATGATGAAATTATTTGTAAATAATATTTTAGTGCAAATTTACCATTTAACAAGAGATACGAATTTTATTCATGACGATGTTCTTGCAAGTGGTCAGAATTTGAGTATGGTTATAACAAATGCAGGAGGGGATTGGTGTAACCATGGAGCTTTAAACATAGCGGTTGATAACAGTACTCATGTAATTGATCGAAATATTTCGAATCGTGTGAATATGAGGTTATGTCAGGTTAAAGCTACATGTAACTTAAATGATTTACAAAAAGTGTTTATTGGTATAAATTCTATAGCAGAATGTTTTGATGTTGTTTCTAATGATGCATTTTGTTATTCTGAGCAATTAGAACCATTTATTATATATGGTGATACAACCAATCATTGTAAGTGTGTCCTTCCTTCGAATTGTAGAAGGAGTGTAAGCCATTCTTTGTATTCTATTTATTCTAAATCATATTGTCTTCCGATTTCAGAAGTGATGTCGTACAATCTACAGAATAATTCTGATATTTCAATAACGTATGTGAGAAATCGTAATCCAGCATATATATTACAACCTGAAGTACCGCAAGTGCCGAAACCAACCAATTATTTTGACTTGCAAATTACGAAAACGCTCTCTCATTTGGATAAAATTATTTATGCGAATGTTCATCCTAAAGAAAGCTGTGGTGTAATAAGTATTTCTATGTACTTGAAGAATCAACTTGAAATCCGAAAAAGTTTTGTATCAGTATCGGATCCATTTTCATATTTTACTGACATTATAAATTCAACATCAATGAATTTTACTATTCTGATTAGTTCGGCTGCTTCTTTTGATTCGTCATTGACGAATTGGGAGAATTACGATGATACATGTGATTTGACTGATGTGTCTATTGATGTGTTTTCTGGATATAAAGGTATCTTTAGTAATTCTTCATTGGTTCAGCTCAAACATAAAGGAAGAAAACTTTGGCATGGAAGTATGGGAGGGCGAAACCCTTGCGGGTGTGGCGGAGGTTGTTCACAAACAGATGGAATAGGTTTTTGTCGCATGTGTAATGGTGGAGCAGGTTCTTCAGGTAGCGATTATATCGTTACGCATAGTTCAGGAGCTTCTGAATCAACGTGTAGAGACAATGCCTATAATAAGGGTTATGTTGCATACGAATATAATCTTGGTAATGGACGTTGTGAGGCGTGGGCTACCGTACCGCAAACTGACAACAGCGATAGTGACGGAAGATGTCGCGTGATGACTAATAATATTCACAGTCATCATCCCCATCATCCCCATCATCCCCATCATCCTCATAATCCACATCGTCATCATCCCCATCATCCTCATAATCCACATCGTCATCATCCTCATCATCCCCATCATCCCCATCATCCTCATACTCCTCATACTCATTCTCCTCATACTCATTCTCCACATACTCATTTTCCACCACCACCGCCGCCTCCTTCACCGCCATCGCCTCCACCTGCACCATGGGAGCTTGCTTTACAGGCAGCGTATGGATCAACAACCTTCAAATATGATGCCAATTTGTGGACCGATGCCACCCACGCACCCTTTGGTGATGGATCGGGAGACACAATGTCTGCTGCCTTCAATTCGGTACCTGT
>Ga0160423_10002054_pt1 | contig 16861 bp, 23 predicted proteins | sample CRUFie14St8metaG_FD_108191 | JGI IMG/M metagenome (GOLD analysis project Ga0160423, IMG submission 108191) | Marine microbial communities from the Costa Rica Dome - CRUD Field 142mm St8 metaG | ecosystem: Environmental > Aquatic > Marine > Oceanic > Photic zone | place: Costa Rica: the Eastern... | reverse complement strand
TTTTTTATATTATAATTTTTTTTTTTTTAAGAATTATTTTTTTTTATTGACTCTTTAAATTTTTTAATATCATTTTCTATTTCTTCTATTTTTTCAATTAAACATTTTAATATAATAACAATATTTTCTTCTTTTGATAATTTTAAGCAATATTCTTTAAATTCATTGTCATTATTTGAACATTGATAATCTTTTATTTTTCTTATAATAAAATGAAATAATTTTTTAATATCTTGTAAATCCATAATATTATTATCAATTTTATGTTTTATAAAACTAATATTTAAATTTTCATTAATTTCATTAATTAAATCATTTCTATTAGGAGTCATATTACATAATTTTATTCTAATAACATCAATTAATTTTAAAATGCTTGAAAAATCATCTTGTTTTATATCATTATCAATTTTATTAAAGACAACTTCTTTACTAAATTGTTCATATGTATTCGTTTTTGTTAAATTTTTTGTCATTAAAATTATATATTCATCCGTTTTTTCTTTTTTAATATTTTTTAATAAATTATAATATTTATTTTTTTCATTAACTATTCTTTCATCATTTACATCATTCAACATCATACATAAATTATAATAAATGGTTACATATTTTATACTAATTTCATCTTCATTATCTTTTTCTATCGTTTTTAATATATCATAAATTTGTTCCCAATTAGATATTTTTTGCTTTTTATTAATATTTTGAACAAGTTTATTTATCAAATTATAATGTTCTTTATTATGAATTATAAAATTCATAGGAAAATAATTAATTGCAATTAAAGTTACAAAATCTTTATAATTTAAATTTATTTTATAATAATCTAAAAATCCAATAATCATAGTTTTAATTAATTCTTGTTCAACATAATCTTTCATTTCATTAATATTATTCATTTTTTTTACTTTATCACATAATTTATCCATTAATAAATATTAATAACTAATTAATGTTTAAATAAAAAATAAAAAAAATATAAAAAAATAAAAATATAATCAAAGAAATTTAATTATATTAAATTTATTCCGAGAAATTTAAATATATTGTCAGATAAATCTAATAGTAATATCATTTGTTGTGATAAAACAAATATTTTTGCTTTATCAGTTTTAGGACTAATATCACCATAACCTACAGTACTAAAAGTTGTAAATGAAAAATACCAACAATCTAAAAATGAACTTTCTTCATCTAAACCATTAAATTCGCTACGATGAAAATAATATATAATTGCATAAAATGTTGCAATTAAAACAAAATAAAATAATTTGCTTAACTGTCCATCTAAATTCATATATATATATATATATAATATATTTTTTTAACATAATCCTATTTTTACACAAATATCATTTGGTGTTAATCCATCTAATAACCAATTAATAATATTTTGTAAATTATCTAAAATAAATAAACATTCATTTTTTCTAAATGGAATAATCATATGATTACAAAAAGTTTTTACAACTTCTTCTATTATATTAATAGTTGAATTAGCTAAATGAACTTCACTATCAATTATATTAACTACATCTTTACATAAATTACATTTAGTATTATTTGATGCAATACTATAATTTATCATACAAAATAACATAATTATTATTGTTTGTTTATACATTTTTTATATTGTAAATAAATTTTATCTCTAAATAATTAAATTATAAAAAAAAATGATTTTTTTTTAAATTAATTCAAATATGTGTTCTATTGTAATGTGTACATCAACTTTTGAAAGAAGACCAGGTGAAAGATTAAGTAAAGAAAAAAAATTAGTTTTAGGTAATAGCATTGATACACCAACAAAAAATCCTTTTTCACATTACTATGAAACAGATAAAAATATGATAATTACACAAGATTTATTTAATCATTATAACCAATCTATTATAGATTCAAATGAACAAAAAATGTGTATTCCTATTAAAAATAATACAATGGGTCAATATTTAAAAACAGAACTTAAACCTTGTAATTTTAGTTCAGAACCTTGTTTATGTTTTTCAAAAACGATTAATAAAAAATTTTTAAATAAAATTAGAAATATTGATATTAATAATTTAGTTGAAAAAAAAAGAAATAAAATGTTAAAAGAAAACATTTTTACATTATGGAAATTTAAATAATTTTAGAATTAAATATACAATATATAATAATATTGTTGATGTAATACAACATATTAAATTATTAGGATACGTTGTTAACATTTCTGTTAATTTTTTTAAAAATAATAAGTAATTATCAATCATAATTGTTAATGAATATAGTGTATAATAATAACAATAACGAAAAGTATAAAAATAATCACTTACTAATATACAAACACTATTTATTACTAACGGATTATCTAATAAAATAATTAAAAATATAAATAAACATATTGTAAACATTTAATAATAATATTATATTGTTTTTATACTAAAAATCAACATTAATTACATCATATTCTAATTTTGGAATTAATGATGAAATAATTTTAAGAAATAGCATTAAATATAGATTTTTTTTAAAATTATCTAAATTGCTTATTAAATTTTTCATTGTTGATGCGTGACGACAAGGATGTAAACTAAGAGTCATTAAATCTAAATGAGGATGTTTTTCTAATGTTAATGTATTATTAATATATTCTTCTTGCATATCTTTCATCATATTGTCAAATGATAACGGATAACTATTTATATTATATCCAAATAAATAAATTCTTGGTGTATTAAAATAAAAGTCATATACAATATATATGTCATAATAGTGTTCATCTTCATTATTTTTATCACTTTCAAACATTACACAATTATCGTCATCTTCAAGTTCAATTAAAGATTCAAGGTCATCATCAATAATATTTTGATTATTATCATTTTTAACTTGATTAACTAATATACTATCTTTATTTAAACTTATTTCTACATCTTTATTTTTATGACACTTAACTTCTTTTATCATTAAAAATTGCTTATCTGTTGGTAAATATTTATTTGATTTAGTACCTTTACACCAATACCATTTTGGATTCATTTTAATTAACTTATCACCTGATTCTACAAATTGTTCTATAGTAATTTCACCACTTTTAATCATTTTATCACCTTTTGCTAATGGTTTAATTAATTCAACACTTTTTTTAAATATTTCAAATGTAGTATTTATCATATAAATTAATATATATATATTTATTTATACTATTATATATGAAATTATATTTATTAAAAAATCAAGAAAGATATAATTATAATATAATTAATTATTAATTTAATATAATTCTTTTATTATTATCTATAAAATATTTATTTTTATTACACATTAATTTACCAAGTATTTTATATTTTTCATTATCATCAATACAATTATTCATTATTAAATCAATATAATTTATATGACTACATTCATAACATTCTATATTAATTGAAGATTTACCTTCAATTGGATTCCATCCAATATCAGATGTAGAATGTTCTAAACTAATATTAAATAAATTTTTTTTACATAATTTACATTTAATATTAAAATAACAATTGTTTAAACATATTAATTTTTCACAACAACAAGTATCAGTTATATCAGAAACATCATTATTACAAGCAGTTGTTTTATAAAAATTATTATAATTATCTTTTAAATTAAATTTCCAATTAATTGTAAAACACTCAGTACATTGATATGTATAATTAAAAATAAATTTTTTAATTATATCAACTGCTATTAATTTTTTATAAAAATTCCAAATTTTTAATTTAATATCTAAATTTAGATTTAATTTATTATTAATTAATTGTTTTGTCAAATAAACGAATTCCAAGTATTGATTTAGTAACATCCATCTAAATAAATAAATAAATAAATCAATTTTTGTAATACCTAAAATAAAAAAATGATTTTTTTTTAAATTATTTAAAGGATGCAGAAGATTGATACTACTGTCAAACATAATCATAGACAATTAATTAATCAATTGGAGACTCTTTCGTATTTTTATGACCAACATTATGGTTTAGATTGTCGAGATACCTATTATGGTAAGAGACTATCATTTGCTTTTGATATATTTAGAAATAAAAGTCAAAAACAAATAATGAAAGGACGCCCTGCCCGTCCGGGCGGACGCGAGTTATGTTAATAAGAGATAGTCTTTATATCTATAATGATATTTTAAAATTGATTTTTTTTCATTAATTTAAAATGATGATTTTAGACTTGTTAGACTCTTGTGATAATGAATTTAAAGAAACATTTATTAAAAATGCTTTTGATTTTATAAAAGAAGAAAACATATATAAAGTAAAACATAACTTTATTTCTGAGTATGCAAATTTAATTGCTGAAATTAGAAATAAAGAATTAGTTATGAATTATGGTTCAATACCAAGTTACAGTTTATGGGATGAATATAGTATTGTAAAAGAATTTGAAAAAAACAGATTTTATCCTGATGAAGTTGAGTGGTTAATTAATTATAGACATATTATTATTCCATATTGTGAATTTAATAATTATGATTCAGATAGTTATGATTCTTATGAAGAATCAGGTTATGATTCATATTAAATTAATAATTCTAAAATAATTGGTACATGATCACTACCATTAATATTATCTAATATATCAGAATATTTTACTAAATGAATATATTTTTTATGAATTAGAAAATAATCTAATCTAAATCCTTTTTTTTCTTTTTTCATTCTTGGAATTCGTGGATTAAACCATGAATATTTTTGTAAATCATTATTAAAATATCTAAAACAATCAATATATTCTAATTCTAAAAATGACTTAAAAGCATTTCTTTCAAAATCAAATGTTCCTGGAATTTTTTGTTCTTTTAAAATTTTTTTATTATATACATCTAATTCTGTATCTATAACATTTAAATCTCCTGTATAAATTAATGGTTTATTATTTTTTATATTATCATATAAATACTTATATACACTTGTATCCCATATATTTTCTCTATAATCATCATTGGAACCTGAATTTGGTGTATAAACATTACATAATATAAAACTATCAAATTCTGCTACAATAGAACGTCCTTGTAAATCTTCATCTATTAATGTTGGAATTATAGATATATTTAAAATTGGAATATTAGATAATAATGATACACCTGAATATCCTTTTTTATATGTAGGATTACAACAATGATAATGTTTATATTTAAATGGTAAACAATCAAACATTTTAGTATGTTCTTGTTGACATCTTATTTCAGAAAAACAAATAATATCAGGTTTATATTCTTCTAATAATTTTCCCAATGGTGATTCATTATTAAATTGTTTATTTTCTAACAAATTCATACTTTTAGATCTTATTCCATTAATATTCCAGGAAATGATTTTCATTTTAATTTAAAAAAAATTAAATCATTTTTAAATATTAGGATATATTATTAAAAATATCATTGTGATTTAATGATACAAAATAGTAAAATTCATCTAAATTAATATAATTATTATTAATATTTGAATATTGCTTAATTTTGTTAAAATAAATTTCAATATGTTTTGAAGTAGGATGAAATCCATAAGCTCTTAACCAAGTTCCAATACTATTATATAATACTTTATTATCTTTCATACACATATAATAAAAATCTAAATCAATAAGTTCTGTATTCATTTTACATTTACAAAAAAAAAATCATTTTTAATAAAATAAATGATTTTTTCTAATTTATTATATTAAATGATAACAACATCTGATTTGTATATTCAATATAATGAATTAGAAAAATTATGGAAATTAATAAATATTAAAAGAGATTTAAGACTATTGAAGAAAGTAAAAACTAAATCAATAAATAAATTAATAAAATCTAAATATAAAATTATATAAAATTATTATAAATAATAATAATAAATGTGTATGATTATATATTATAATATAATAACAGGAAAAATATTTTTTTGTACAAATAAAGATTTATATTTATTAAATACTCAAAATATAATGAATTTAGAACATTCATATTATATACATTTTGAAAGTATTCTAATTACTAAAAAATCAATTGAATCATTTAAAAAATCTCATAAATTAAGTTATTATTTATTTAAACCAATAGCAAGATTTTATCCAAAAAAAAAATCTGAATTAAATTCCAATGAAATAGAAAATATTATTAATAATGAAAAATGTTTTAATCATTTTTATACATTTAATGATATTAGTATGTCATATATATATAATTATGGTAATGAACATAATTATGTAATTATTTTAAATTATATATTAAATTATTCAAAAAAGAAAAATAATATTTTTTCAATATTAAGTGAAGAGTTATTAAATATAATTTTTAAAAAAGTATCAAAAAATTTAATTTACATAAAAAAAAATAATTTAATATTATCTGATGAACCAAAACATTGGTTAAATTATTAAATATTTTGTTCTTTATAAATATCATTTAATTTTTTACTTAATTGCATACTATTAAGTTCAGGAAATTCTTTCATAATAGAAATTTTATGTTTTTTTTTAAATTCATTAAATGGAGAACTTTGTTCATCACTACTTCCACCACTACATTCAATTAATAATTCTTCATCTTGTAATGATTTTTCAAATAATAAGCTATTATGTTTATCTTTTTGTTCTAAATTATATTGATTAGATTCTTCTTGATATTTTTTTAATAATTCTGGTTCTTCTTTAATTCTATTCCATTCTTTTGAAATAAATTTATTTAACTCATTAAAATTTAAATTACTATATAGTTCATCTTTTTGTTTCCAAATAGATGCACTAAACATTTGATAACATGTTTTTCTTTTTGGTTTATTTTTACAACCATTTAATAAATCAGCTTGTTTTTTACTTTCTAATGATTGTTTATTATATTCAACTTTATCACTTTCATCCATATTATTCCATTTATTACTTAAATATTTAGACATTTGAGTAAATTTATCTTTATGTGTTAAAGTTTCATCTTGTGTTTCTTCTAGTAATTGTTTAGCTTCATTTTGATTTTTTAAATCTTTTATAAAAAATGAATAAGCACTATTTGAACGTATTTTTTTCTTTTTATATAATTTTCTTAATTCTTTTTCACTTTTATCACAAACCATCATCCATAAATCATTTATATCATATTCAGTTTTTTTTGATATAGCTAAAACAATTTTTCTTAAAAAATTAATTTTATCTAGATCTTCGCTTATCATTTTTGATAAATCATACATGTTTATTTATATATATATATTATTAATATGTTTCTAAATACTTTTTTAATCGTTAGTTTTACAAGAATCAAAAATAGTTTTTATGCTATGTATTATCATATTTTCAAACTTATGTCTGTAAAATTTATTACCATATATATCATATTGAACAACTCTGCAAGATTCTAATCTTAAATTTTTATCTTTATAAAAACTTAAAGGACATTTACAATGTATACATATTTTTTCAAACATTTTATATATATTATTAAAATAATCATTTTTATATTAATTATATTAAATTGATTTATATTAATATAAATGAATAATGGAAATATTATTAGAAAAATTCAAAAATTTATCAATAGAACAACAATTAAAAAATTTATATAATTTAGATAATAAATTTAGAGCTAAAATTTATTTAAGATTGAAATCTGATAATCAATTAAAAATATTAAATAATATGGATATGAAAAAAAAAAAAGAAATGTTATCATTATTACCTTATCATAATGAATGTACTTTTCCAGAAAAAATATTTTTAAATTAAAATCTTTTAATATAATATATGATAAATTGGAAATTAAAATATTTAAAATATAAATTAAAATATAAAAAATTAAAGGGAGGTTCAACTTTAAGTGTGAATTCAAGTATATTTATCCCATCATCAACAGTACCAACAGCACTATTTTCAAATTTAGATAAAATTAGTATTATTACACATAATTTAGGACCACAAACAATACTTAATTATGGTCCACCAAAAGAAATAAATCTAAATAATTTACAACAAATGGTTGTAGCAGAAAGAGGTTATTATAAACAAAATTCACAATATCCGAATAGTTTTGATGAATTAATTGCTAAAGACTTACCAATGATAGATTATCAAGATATCAAACCAGATTTTTATTTATTTCAAGAATGGCAATACAATTTAGATAACACTGATGGAGATTTTGGAAAAAGAAAAGACGATTTAGCTTTTAAATTTAGAGATTTTGATGATAAATCATATTCTAATAATTATAGATTAATAACTTTACCTTATAATTATGAAATTATAAATAATAATACTCAAGAAAGATATAATATTTATATATCTAATGTTCATGGTATTATTTTTTCAAATACTAGCAGTTTTAAATCAATATTGACAGGTTTAGTTATTTTTCATAAAATACTTAAAATGAAACAACAGTTTGAATACGTAATAATTGGAGGTGATTTTAATATAAACTTGCTTGATCAAAATTTTTTACAAGATACTATAAAATATATAAAAATGGCAGCTGCTAACAAAAACAATAGTTCCAGTTATTTAATCAATATTTACATAAATGAAATTATATTAAAACTTATATTTTTAGTTGAAGAAATTTTTAAAAATTTTATAATTTTACCTAATGTTCCTTCTATTACAAATTATTGGTCAGGTTCTTTAGATAAAGGAACAGGTAAATCAACTTGTGTAGATTATTACTTAATAAGTAGAGAATTATATAATAATATAGAATTTACTATTGATTATAGAATTTTAAATGAATATATGACTGATGGTATTTCATTAAATAATCATACATTAATGCAAAATGATTTTGATCATAGTCCTTTACTATTAGAATTATTTTTTAATGATTATTTAACTATTAATATTATTAAAAACAATAAAAATTTTATTTATGTTAAAAAAGATGAAATTCCAAATATAAAGAAAGAACAAGATTTTACAAATTTATTTTCTTAATATCTAAAAAAAAATTATTAAAAAGACAACAAATTAAATATTATATACATCACACATATTTTGTATAATAGAAAATGATTTATTTTTTAATAATTTTACATTATCTGTAATAAGATTTAAATTATTTTGAATATTTTTTTTAATTTCATTATCAATTTCTAATGAAATAATTTCATCTTCAATTAATTTAATATAATTTAAAATATTATTATTACTAATATTATTATGATCTATTATTTTAACAAAATTGCTACAAGCTTTGCTTTTTTGATGACGTTTAAGATTAGAAACCATCTTATTACAAATAGGACATTTTTTTAATTCAGTTTTATTTAAATCGTTATTTTCAGTACTTTCATTATTTTCATTATTTTCTAAATTATCAATATTATTGTTTATAGTATTGATTTCCATTTATAGAATATTAATTACTTAAATATTTAAATAGTTAAATATATAATAAATGTATATTAATATTTTACATATAAAAGAAAATAGTGATATTTCAAATTTAGAAGAAGACATATATGTAATTAAATCAATACCTGAATTATATTATTGGAAAGATGATAATTTTAAATTATTAGGTTTTAATAAAGAAAAAAATGATAATGAAAATAAATATGAATTACCACCACCAATTGATAATAATTTATATTTTGGAGAATTATTTATATGTAAAATAGATGATAATAATAATTTTGTTGATACTAATATTGAAGAGTTTCAAGCTTTTTATAATAAACAATTTGGTGGATTTTATGACATAGAATTTTCATCAAATGAAGAAGAAGATGAATTATCTGAACATACTTCAGATAATGATTTTATAAATGATGATACATTATCTGAATATTCAATAAATAGTGATATATCATTGGATTTTGATAATGATACTGATATTTCAGATGTATCAATAGATATAACTAGTGATGAAGAAGAAGATAATAATAATGAATTAGATAATAATATATTAAATACAGATGATGATGATGATGAAGAAGAAAAAGAAAAATCTAATTAATTATTAGCATATGTAATAGTATATTCACGTGCATTTTTATTATATAATTCAATATTATTTCTATAAATACTTGCTATTTCATTAACAAGAGGATCATCAGGATTAGGTTCAGCTAATAAAGAACAAATAGATAGTAATACTTTTGATATTGATAAAGCAGGACTCCAAGCGTCTTTTAATATATCTAAACATATATTACCACTTGAATCTATATTAGGATGATATATTTTTGTAATGAAATTTACTTTTGGTGGTTTAAAAGGAAAATCAGATGGAAACCAGATTTCAAGATAAAATACTCCATTATGATATGGAGTATCTTCGGGACCCATAATTGTAGCTTTCCAATGAAAAATATCATCATTAATTATACCTGCTGAACAATTTGAAGGAGGGTCTTGTGTAATATCTTTTAATTCTTTATTTAATCTTCGTGTTGTCATTATATTATAAAATATAAAAATAATGTTTAAGTATTATTATTTTTTTTATGATATATATATATATATATGGAAAATTCAATATTAATTGCCCTTATATCAATTAGTATAATAATATTATATTTGAGTAGTAATACAATTTTAAATTTTCCTTTAAAATTGTATGATATAATTAAAAAAGATTTAAATAAAAAAAAGGAAGAAACAAAAGTTGATATGAAACTTGTAAATTTAGATAAACATTCAGTTATGGATTTAAAAATTGATGATATAGAAAATGAAAAAGAAGAATTATTAAGACAAAAGAAAGATTTAGAAAAATTATTACAAATTAAAGATAGTATTTATGGTTTAAAAAAAGATTTATTAACTAAAAATGCTAAATTAGTTAAATTTGTAGAAGATACTCGTGAAAGAGTTTTAGATGCTGCATTAGATGCAGAAGAACAAAAGAAAATGGCTGAAAAATCTGTATTGTGGATTTTAGAAGCTGCAAAAAGACAAGAATCATTAGAAGAAGAAGCAGAAAAAATTAAAAAAGAAATGGCAGAAAAAAGTGCAAGATTAGCTCAACAAGAATTAGATAGACTTAAAAATGATAAATTAGTTGCAAAAGAAAAACAAGAAAAATTATTAGCATTAGGAAAAGATGCTACTGAACAAGAATTAGCTAAACAAGCTGCTAAAGATGCAGCACGACAAGCAAAAGCAGAAGCAGCATTAGCAAAATCATTTAAAATTATGGCAGAAAAGGAAGCAAAATCTGCACAAATTTCAGCAAATGAAGCTCAGAAGAAAAGTGAAGCATTAGTTGCAAAAACATTTTTAGAAAAAATTAAAAATAAGACTTTAAATAATACATCTAAAATAAGAGCATTAATAGAACAAGAACAACTTAAAAAGAAAATGATTCTTGAAGAAGCAAAATTTGAAAAAGAACAATTATTACAATTAAAATTACAATTACAAAAATCTAATGAAGATTTAAATAATGCTAAAATTAAATTAGATAATGCTAAAATTAAAGTTAGTGATATAGATGTTAGTGATATAAAACCTACAATTAAAGGTGGTAATGTTGCTGATGAATATAAAAAAGCATATCAAAATCATTTAAATGCTAAATTTAAATGGGATAATCGTAAAGAAATATTATTGTTAAAAATAAAAGAATTTCGTAAAAAATCAGAAGAAAATAGAAAATTATTAAATCAATCAAAAGAACAATTAGAACAATCATTAAATGAAAAATTAAAAGCAGAAAAAGAAATGTTAAAAAAACAACAAGAAGCAGAAAATGCTGAAAGATTAAAAAGAAAAAATGAATTAGAATTAAAAAAAATGAAATCATCATTAGAAGCACAACAAAAAATAAAAGAATTACAAGAAAGAATTAAAGGTTTAGATGCTAAATCAAAAATTATGGCTGAGAAAGAAAAAATAATAATTAATCAAAAAAAAGCAGCAATGGAAGCTGCTGAAAATGAAGCAGCAGAAATGTTAGCTAAAATAAATTTAGCAAGAAAAAATAAAGAATTAGAATTAATTGAAAATGAAAAAAAATTAAAAAATGAGGGAATTATTCCTAATGTTTCATTGTATAAAATATCTGATTCTAATAATCAACCTTTTAAAGAATTATATGAAAAATATCCTATTTTAAAACAACATTATATATTAGTTTTACCTACAGTAAAATCGGCTATTAATGTATTAAATCATATGACTACTGTTAAAATAGGAAAACATATAGGTAAAGTTCATTGGATTAAAAAAGGTGATGGTAGTAATTATTGTAATAATGATGAATTTAAAAAATTAAATTTCTTAAAAGAAGTTCCTGAAAATTATGAATGTCCTGCTTCATATAAACCAAAAGATAAATGTGTAAAATGTGGAGATGTTGAATTAGATAATGGAATTATTTTATTAAAAGATGTATTACCTCCATTAGATAAAGATATTATAAATGAAACCTTATCTAAATTAGATAAAGGAATTGTTGATATGGTTTTAAAACATACACCATTAGATTTACATTTATTTAATATGATTGATTTAACAAAACATAATGTTAATTGTGATAATGGATTAATTAATCAATTTCAATTATCAAGAGGAGTTAAAAATAAATTTATTTCTGAGTTAGATGGTAAATTACCTGAAGGTTCTAAAGATTATGATCAAATTGCTTATAAATATAAATGTGGTATGTTTAGTGAACAAAATGAACAAACAATGGAAGAACATATTACAAGAGTACAAAGTCATGGAAATGGAAATACAGTTTATTTAGATAAACATAATGTTAGTTGTAGTAGAGGATTATTAAATCAATTTGAATTATCAAAATATAATAATGGTATTCAATATAATTATAGTTGTAATGAAAATATAAATACAAAAAATTGTGTAAATAAAAATACAGGTTGGAATGATGATGGTAAAGGTAATGTTATATTTTTAGATAGACATAATTTAGATTGTGGAAAAGATTCATATTTAAAACAATTTAAGTTAGTAAGAAATGGAAATAAATATAGATATGATTATACTTGTTGTGATATTGACTTTGATACTAAAATAAAAGTTGTTGAAATTCCTGATAAATATGTAAAAGAAAAATTAGTATTTAATGCTGATTATGATAATAATTCTTTTATATTTAATGGTATAAATAATTATATAACAATTCATTCTGATCATGCACCTGTTTTAGATGAATCACCATTTACAATTGAATTTAATTTTAAATTAACACATTTAAAACATTCATATCTTATTTCACAAGGTAAAATTCCAGAACCTAATAAATGTTGTACATTTTTTGGTGTATCTATAAGACATAGAATTAATAAAAAAAATATGCAACATTCATTTAATAATGAAGGAAATTTATATTTAACAACAGGACGAAAAATGTGGATATCAAAAGAACAATTTAAAACTAATATTGAATATCATATAGCTATAACAGTAGATTCAAATAAAAATATAATTGTTTATTCAAATGGTGTTCCATTAAATCTTGCTTATCATAATAATAAAAATAATTATAATAATATAGAAGAATTTACTCAAACACATCAAATAGAAAATGGATTTAAATCATCAGGACCAATTTATATTGGTAAATTACATACACAATCACAAGATTCTCACTATTTTAAAGGTCATATTAATAATTTTAAAATATGGAATAAAAATAGAACAGAAAAAGAAATAAAAGATAATATTAATAAAAAAATATATAATGACAGTCTAATTTTATTTATGTATTTAAATAGTGAATATAAAGATATATATATTCATGAAGATGTATATACAGGTCCTGCTGAATCAGAAAATGAAAAAAATATAATTGTTAATGATAATAGTATGATTCAACATAACTTTTTCAAAGATAATTATGTAAAACTTAGAGATAATTTATTAGTAAAAAAAATTGATGTTTATCCTAATTATAAAATTACATTTCAATTAAAAATATTAGGAAAAGTACCTCATTGGGGTAATATTTTTCAAATAAATACAACAAATAACATGTGTTGTAATTTTGGTGATAGAACACCAGGATTATGGTTATATCCTAATTCAACACGTGTACATTTAGTAACAGGAGGTAAAATTAATCCAAAATCAAATAATCATAATTTTGCTATTAATCCTATAAAACATTTAGATATGAATAAAGAATATTTATTTGATATAACACGTATAAATACTAATGTAAAAATTGTTATAAAAGATATAACTGATAAAAATAATATAAATACTACTATTAAAGAAGAAAATAATAATATTAAACCATTACAAAAAGGTGTTAAAAAAGGAGAATTATGGATGGTTAAAAAATCAAATCTTCCTGCTAATGCTGAAATTAAAAACTTTAAATATTATCAAATTGATAGTAATAATATAAAAGGTGGTAGTATAAATTATAGTGAAAAAAAATATATTGATTTAAATGAAGATAGTGCTAGTAACTATCCAACATTAAGACAATAAAGTGTTGTTAATATTTTTAATTTATTATTATAATCATTATTTTCTTCTATTTTTTTTTTAATATAATCATTATTTAATGTTAAATTATTATTTAATTCATATTGTAAATTATTTAATTCTTCTTCAATATTTTTTAAATAATTAGTTATATTATTATATCTTAAATCAATAAGTTCATTATTAGAATTATTTATATTAGTATTTTCTAATATGTTCATTTTTATATTTAATTTATTAAATAATTTCATTTAATATATCAATTTATTTTAAAATTAAAAATTAAACAAATTATAACCATTTAATTTCATTATCAATATAATTAAAATTTACAGGTATATTAGTATCAAAAACTTTTACAAATTGTTCTGCTAAATCTTTCATTATTCCTCCTTCGTTATTATAAAAGTTTATTTCAATTATAAATTCTGATAATGGTTTCATATTTTTTCTAACAAAATTTATTAATTTTAAAACATAATATGTTTCAGTATTTTCAGATAATAATGAAAATGAATCAATATTTAATGTATAAATTTTTTGTTTTTCTTTTCTATATTTATCTGTTATATCTTTACCACCGATAAATAATTCACGTGTTAATTGTTTAAATAATTTATAATCTTTTTCTTTAAAATTATCTACAAACTTAATTGTTAAAATAGGAGAATGTTTATCAATTAATATTATCATTATTATATTATATTATAAATTTGATTTTAAATAAAGTATTTATAGAATAAAGTTAATTATATAATAATGACTGATAATAATAGTAATAACAATAATTATTCTCAAATACAAGAAAATGAAGATTATAAAGATAGACAAGATGATTGTTGTAATACTTCTTCTTGTTGTAAAAAATTTCTTGAATTTGAAACAGATACAAGAATTATTGTTTCTAAATTAAATTTAGATAACTTAAAAAAAAATGTTTTAATTAGGAGATATAGTGATTGTATTGCTGATTATGAAAGAAAAAGAGATTGTGTTCGTTTTGCTTATAGATTATTTCAAATGATAGTAACTATTGGTAGTATATTAACTCCTTCATTATTATCTATTCAAATGACTGAACATGTTCAAAATAATTATGAAGTTGAAATAAATATTGCTGTATGGGTAATATCAGTATTTGTTTCTATATCAAATGGTATTGTTAATTTATTTAAACTTGATGAACTTTTTGCTGCTTGTGCTTTAACATGTGAAAAACTAAAAACATTATGGTATAAATATATAACTTTATCAGAACCATTTAGTGGAACACATGAAAGTTGTTTTAATTTATTTATTGATAAAATGGAAGAAATAATAATGGAACAAAAATTCCAAGAATTTGTAGAATCAAAAGCAAATAAAAATAAACCAAAACAAGATGAAGATGAATTTAATGAATATTTAGTTCATCCTACAACAACACCACAACCAGAATCACAACCTCAACCACAATCTGAGCCACAATCTGAGCCACAATCTGAACCACAACCTGAACCACAATCAGAGCCAAAACCTGAGCCTACTGAAGCAGAATCATTATAATTTAATTAGGAGCATCACTATTTTTATCTATTTTTTTTTTAAGATCTTCTTCATTTAATATAACATCATCTAGTGCTTTTCCTGGTGCTACTAATGGTAAACAATATGAAGGTTCTACTTTTACATGTAATAAAGATGATTTTGGATTATTTAAAAATATATTCATTTTATATGTTAAATCTTTTTTATTATCACAAAAGTATGAATCTATATTATAAACTTCAGATATTTTATGATAATCAGGACTATCAATATTATTTGTAGCTACATTATTTTCATTAAAGAATAGATTTTCCCAACAATGAACCATATCTAATTTATTATTATTTACAACAATCATTTTAACATTGTTTAAATTATACCTATTTATTGTTTTAAGATCACTTAATGACATTTCAAATGAACCATCACCATCAATACCTATACAAATTTTATCTGGATTACCTATTGATGCACCAATAGTATAAGGTAAACAAGTACCCATAGCTCCTAAACTTCCACTACTAATAAATGATTTTGGTTCTGTAAATTCTAAATATTGACTAGCTATCATCATATGATTACCTACTCCTGTTGTAAAAATATAATTTTTTTTATTTTTAATTTGTTTATTTAATTCAACTACAACATCTTGTGTTACAAGATTTTTTCCTTTAATATAATTAAATTTATATAATTTTTTTTTTAATTTAATATCTTTTAAATAATCATTACGTTCATAAGTTTTCTTTAATTTTGGAATAATTGTTTTGAAAAAGTCATTACAATCTGTTTCAATATTAATATGTGTATTAATAACTTTATTAAAAGTGTTTTTATCTATATTTACATGTACTATACCACCTTTTCTTTTTTTATATGCTTTAAAAGCATTAGGTGCATAATCTTTTATATTTCCTGTTGTTCTATCATCAAA
>Ga0160423_10002053_pt1 | contig 16863 bp, 11 predicted proteins | sample CRUFie14St8metaG_FD_108191 | JGI IMG/M metagenome (GOLD analysis project Ga0160423, IMG submission 108191) | Marine microbial communities from the Costa Rica Dome - CRUD Field 142mm St8 metaG | ecosystem: Environmental > Aquatic > Marine > Oceanic > Photic zone | place: Costa Rica: the Eastern... | reverse complement strand
TTTTTTTAAATGGAGAAAAAATTAGTCCTATTGATTTTGTCATCAAGAATAATAACACATTCACAAATGGTAAAACGGTTTTTTTAACTAGTTTCAATAAGGGAAATATCGCTATAAATCAACGTCAATATATATCATCAGAACAAACACCTGAAGAAAATGAAAGAATCAAAGAAAATGATATCTCGGGTTTAGTTCCGATGGCGATCTCGGAGAATCCTTTGGTTTTGTTGAGAACTACATTTGAGCCTAATCTTTTCGCAGAGGTCGTAAAATTGTTTGGATTTGATATGGATTGGGCTAGCGAAACACCTAATTTTCCATTTTTATCGGATATCAATCAATTATCAGATTATTTTCAGGGTGACTTTTTGGTTCTCGTTGATGATTTTGAAGAAGTGATTAGAACGAAGGAATTACCTGACCTTGACGACGAAGGAAATGACATAATGGTTTCAAAACAGGTAAAGGAGAAAGCCCCCACAGTCTCCGTGGGATTGATGGTTAAAGATTCAATTAAATTTAATTTTATGCTTAATTTATTGAGTTCTAAATTACCAAAGGTTGATGGGTTTTTTAATTATAATAATGAAGTTTACTTTTCTACCAAAGGAAATTATTTTTTCTTAACCTCAACAAAAAAAGGAATAAAGGCCTTGAACGAAATGAGGGGTAAATTATCCTCAGATTTAAATTCTTTGATTACAGCTAATCAATCAGTTTATTATTTTGATATTGATGAAATTTTAAAACAAGATGAACGATTGAATCAATTTAGCATACCGGGTATATATGATTTAAATAGTATTTTATTTTGGAATAAGAGTTCAGTAAATAAAGGAATTATTGAAAGCGAGACAAGAGTGAACTTTACCAATCAACAAAACAGTTTTGTTTCGACTTTAAAACTACTCTCAGCATTGTTCGATACGTTAAATCCAAGCCACTCAATTGGTTTGCAGTAAGTAATTATGTACTTAAAAGATAGTGTCTTTAATTAAACGAGCATACAAATAAGTATGCATTTGATACAACAACATTAAATAATGATATGATGACCTTTAGAACCTTATTTTTTGTCCTGTTAATAACGTTCAACAGTTTTTTGTTTGCACAGTCTAATTCAGAGGTTTTATACTACAATCATTTGAATATGTTCAACTGGGCAGAAGATAGGGGATTAAAAACAATTGACACAAATGACTTGAAAGAGCCCGCAGTAATTTTACTTGATGAGGATAAATATATTTTTAATGGAGTAAAGGAAATCAAACATATTACGCATAGAATTATTCGAGTAAATAATGACTTGGGAGTAGAAATGTATAATAAAATGTACATTCCAACTACAGATGAAAATGCAATCACACATTTGCGAGTTCGTTGCATCAATCCGAGAGGTAAAATTGTGAATTTTGACATGAGTAATATAAAACGATTTGATAACCTCGATGGCGCAGGAGGATATACCGTTTTTGCTATTGAGGGGATAGAAATAGGCGGTGAAATTGAGTATTATTATAAGTTAAGACTACCGTTTAATAGTTGTAATCGCTTTAATCTCCAAGCCAATTCAAATAAAAAAAGTTCTAAGTTTGAATTTGAAATTGATAGTGACTTTTCATTTGATATAGGAATGGAGAATCTTGATCAAGATTATGGTTCAGTGGATAAGTCGAACCTCTATAAAAAATGGGTTTTCATAGAACTTGATTCTTTGCCAAAGCACAGTAAAAAAGATCCAGTTGTTTTCAAAAAACGTATGAATTTATGTTTTACAAAGTATACAAAGGATGGTTATGAGTATGATTTATTCGATAGGAGTAAATTTTGTAAAAAACATCGTGATTATTTTGGGCTTTATAAGAATTCTGATATCAGAAAGAAAGTTTACTCAGGAGATTTCAAAGAGTTAATAAATAAAAACTTAAGAAAAGGTATTGATGCGCTCACAAAAAGCCTTCATAAGAATTTTTCAATCGAAGGAAGGAACCAGTCAGAGGAAGGGGGGAGTCAGTTAACAAGGAAACAATTTGTTGCAGGTGCATCAATGATCTTAAAAAAAATGCGAATACCCCATTCAATATATGCGGTAGGTAATCGCTACGTAAATAATTATGATAGTGGTAACAGAAGTTTAAGTTACTACGATATGGATGCTTTTCTTATTCACTTTATAGATGAAAAATTACTTTGGGACCCAAGCTGTGAGTATTGCGAATCTTACTATGTCCCTTATCGATATTTAGACCAACAGTTAGTCTATATAGGTCATTTTAAAGCACCTTTTGTTTATGATACAAATCATGTATTCAACAATCTAAGTCGTGTTCCTACACCAGGGTGTGATTTCTCTACAAGGAGCACCAACATAAACCTTTTCTTTGATGATGATTTAACGGCCCACTATTCTTTTTATCAAAATATTCAAGGATATTACTCAATTAATTTAAAATCATGGTATAGGTATCACAGTGGAACCGGAGAGCGTTTTGAAAAGCACATTAAAGAAACTCTAGAAGATTTTGGAGATTCTCCAGAGGTTCTTGATTTTGATGTTTCAGAAAATGAGAAGAAAGAAATTGTTTTGAAAGCAGATATGAAGGATGAGAGTTTAGCAAAGAAACTAGGAGATAAACTAATGTTGAACATTGGTTACATCATAGGAATTCAATCAGAAATGTATGATAGTCTTAAAAGAGTTAATCCAATAATTCAAAGATATCCGAAAAAATACATGTACGAAATACGCATTAAAATCCCTGCAGGATATGAATATTTATCCTCTCAAAATGTAGAATTAAATGATTTAGTTAAAAGAGATTCAAAAAATATATTCGGTTGGAATTCAAAATATACAATTGAAGGAGAGGAAGTTATAATACGTATCGAAGAGTTTTATGACATAACAAACGTAAAGGTTGATGAAATACCTAAGTATAGAAGTGTCATAAATCAAGCAGCAGATTTTAATAAGGCCGTAATTTTCTTCAAAAAGAAGTAATGTTGGCTTACTCAATCTCCTGAATTGACCGAACAATGCCTTGCATCTTGTCTTTATGTTCCTCTTTTTTATCTCCTAAAGTCCAGGTTAGCAACTGATAAAAATTATTTTTTCCCTCAACGGCAGCAAGCGTATAAAAGACATCAATACCATCAACGCTTCCTTCAATGGTTGCAATTCTAGCATTCATTGAATTTATCATTGTTTTGTCTATGGATGAAGCTGAAAAATCTTCAATAGATAGTGCAAAGTTATCCAACAAAAGGTTTGCATAACCGTCTACGTCAGGACTGTAAGAGTCCGTTAGTAAATTTTCAGTTAACGCTAAATTAAAGTCGCTTTTGACTTCATCAATTACAATTACATAAAGTTCCTTGAATAAGTTGGCGTATTGCAGGGAAGCTTCCTCGTTTAAACTTTTATTTTCAGATAAATAAGAGGGCACTGTTAGTGTATACTTATTATCAACAGTAATTACTTTGGGTTCATTATTAAACTGATTACATGAACCAACAAACAAAACAACTAATAGTAGAGGGAATATCTTTTTCATAAGGATATATAATTAATTGTAAATGTAAATTAAATGATTTATAATCTTCTGTTTTTTGGGATTTACCAATCAAAAAAAAGATGAAATTCAAATGTCGTTAATAGGTAATAAATTTTTGTTGAAAAATATTTCCCTTATTGTCAACCAGTTTTAGAGCATGTTTTCCTTTTGATGGTTGAATGTTGATTTGATGAATGGTTTGAGTACTTCCAATAAATTCTTCATCTACATGCCAGAAAATAATCCCCTCTTTTTCTCGATGTGTTGCTTCAAGGCTTATTTTTTCAAGTTCACCATTTAGGTTTACAGGGATATGAATACGGCTTATTTTTTTCGGGTAAATTATTTTCATTACATCTGAATCATTTGTTTTGGAACATTTTGGTGATAAAGGTGGGATAACTTTATAGTCTGCATGAGCTGTTTTGTAGTAGTGCTCCATTAAGCCGGGAAGAACAAACCAGCTGATATTTTTCATATCAAAAATAGCATAACAATCGCTATTAACTTGATGAGTTTGTTCTTTGTTCAAATGAATCAATTTGTGGAAAGGGCATGTTTGAACGTCTTTCGCTTGCTCATTTAATTGAACGATTTCTACATTTGGACAATTATGTCCAGATTTGAATCCACTTTGTTTACATATCTTAAAAGTTTTAAAATCATTTAAAGGTTTTTCAAACCAAGAGGATGCTGGCAATAAATTATAAATATCAAATAAAATGGGAGCAGCTGCTTTTACTCCTACTATACCAGGACGACCTTCTCCACTAGCGTTCCCCACCCATACACTAACTACATATTCAGGAGTTACACCAATCGCCCAGGCGTCTCTAAATCCAAATGAGGTGCCCGTTTTCCAAGCTACTTTTCTAGAACTATTAAAGACCTTCCAATTTAATTCTTCCCCAGGGCGTATAACCTCTAGCATAGAATTAAATGTCAAGTTGATTGCCCCTTGATTAAAATCGGAATAGAAGGGAATAATGCTTTTTTTAGGTATAAATGAAATAGAAGGGAAAGTATTTTGTTTTTTAGTCTGATTGGCTTGCCAAGCTAATTTTCTGTAAGCTTTATTTAGGTCCCACAAATTAGTTTCAGCTCCACCTAAAACAAGTGAAAGTCCATAGTGATGAGCGGGTTGTTTTAGGGTGCTTATTTCCAAAGCCTTTAATTTATGATAAAAATTATTGAGTTCAACTTTTTCTAGTAATCGAACGGCAGGAATATTTAGAGACTTTGCGAGACATCTGTTTGCAGGCACAGCACCTTCAAAACTTTGATCATAGTTTTGTGGCGTATAGCCCTTGTAATGCGTTGGTATATCAGGAAGAAGCGAGAATGGCGTGATATGCCCTTCATCAAAAGCTTGGCAATACAAAAAAGGCTTTAAAATACTCCCTGAACTTCTTGGCGCATGAATGATATCCACAGCTTCATTGTGATTAAACCCAAGGCCGGTCACATTTCCTTGATAGCTTATTATTTTTCCCGTTTTCACATTGGTAACCAAAACAGCAATATTATTAATGTTGTTTCTTCTCATTTTTTTTGAATGCATTCTAATAAGTTTATTTATGCTTAATTGTAATCCATAATCAATACTTGTTTGATGCTTCTCTCCACGCGTTGTATTCTTACTGATGTAATTTAATAAGTGTGGTGCATGTTGAGGAAGCGGATGAGGTTTGTGAGGTAATGCCTCAAGTAAAGACAATTCGTATACTTCTTTTGAAATAACTTTAATATCCAACAGTCTTTTTAGCAATCGATTTCTTTTACTTAATAAAAGCGAATGATTTTTACCAGGGAAAATTAAACTAGGCGCATTAGGGAGAACAGCCAGCGTTGCTGACTGTGCCCAAGTTAATTGATGTGATGGTTTTCCATAATAACGCCAAGAGGCGGTTTCAAGCCCAACAACATTCCCTCCAAAAGGCGCATAAGTAGAATAATATCTTAGGATGTCTTTTTTTGATTCACGAAATTCTAAACGAGTTGCCCAAAATGCTTCTATGATTTTTTGCCACAGTGTTCTTGGTGGGTTTTGACGCATCAGGCGTATGGTTTGCATGGTAATTGTACTTCCTCCAGAAACTACTTTTCCTTTGGAAAAATTTTGGTAAATGGCTCTACCTAAAGATTTAATGCTAATTCCATAGTGAGATTCAAACGTTCTGTCTTCAAACTGAACGATACAATGCTTGAATTTATCAGGAACAGAGTCTAAAAGTGGAAAACGCCATTGTCCGTCTTTAGCAATTCTCGCACTTAATAAGTCTCCATTTTCCGACTCAATTATAGTACTCGTGGGAAACTCAAAATAGGTCTTAGGTAAACAAAACAACCAGTAAATAAAAAAAACAGTAAAAATACCTGCTACAGTTTTAAACCACCTTCTCTTATGAATACCTTTTAATTTCATAACACCAAGTTAGTTGAATTTTTGCTCTTCATTAAGTTGGTTTATTATTCGTTAATGTTTGAATATAAAGTGCTTGAATAAATCCAATAGGAGTCTAGTTAAATACCCAATAATAGCTCGCTCGAAATAGGTGTTTTCGTTTCCCCATATCACAAATTAACGATTCTCTTGGGTATTTTTGAGGTGTAAAATGCTGTCCGTTTCTTTTTTGTGTGTTTTCATAAAAATCCAAAGCCACAAAGCTTTGAGAAACAATGATTTTTATCTGTTGTAAAAAAGCTTTCATATTCCGAGTAGGGATAGCAATTTGACAATATTCAAAGGTTTCTTTGTAAAGCTGTTGGACTTTTTGTTTTAGTATTTTGATGTCCTTTATTTCGGTAGTGACAGTCCTTATACCTTCTTTGATGTCTTTATTTATGTCAAAAATATCATTGCAAACTTGAATTAACCCACCAATCTTGAGTAAACATTCCATTTCTTGTTCTGAAATAGTTTTGGAAAAAGAGCATCTGTAAAACAAGAGGGATTCTCCTCCTTTCTTGTACGTAATATTAAATAATTCCTCCCATGTTGTAGAGGGATCTTTTTGTTTTAAACTATTAACTTGAGCTTCAAAAACACGGTTAGCAAAATCATTCAACCTTTTCTTATCGGGAGAAATGATTAAAATTTCTTGAACTAAATCACAAAATAATTTTTCGTGAGCATTTTGGGGTCTGAATTCAGGAGACAATTTCATCAATCCTTTTATTCTATCTGATGATTGGTAAGAGCGGTCGAAAAAGTCATCGAATAAACCGGTTATAGCCGCCATTAAAGTTAGCGTCTTTCTTTCTCTTGTTCCAACTTTAACATTGAGTAAGTGAGCTATACCCTCTCCGGCTAATACAGGTGAGCCAATTCCATAGTAGTTGGTTATTTTTTCAAAATCATATTCTGTGAGTGAACCGTCGTTTTGTTTGTGGTATTTACTAAGAAATGGATGGAGATATTCATGAACAAAAGCTTTTTGTTCTCGAATTTGATTTTGAACAGACAATAATCTCTTGGGGAAAATGAAAATATTTTTAACAATACTCATCTTCCATCAATTAATTGAATTGAATTTTATTATTGTTGATTATTCCGATGACTTTTCCTTTTAGTTCAGCTCCAAGAAAAGGTGAGTTTTTAGACAAGCATTCAATATCAGTTACCTCAAAATTATTACTTCCTTCATGACTGAAAAGAGTTAGGTTTGCTTTTTCATTTTCGTCAATTTTAGGTTTTAATCCTAAAATTTTAGATGGATTTGTTGCTATTAATCGAATAATTTCTTCTTCTGAGAAATTATCCCCAAGTATTTTATTCAGTGCTCCAAACACAGCCTCTAAACTTACTCCGCCAAAATCAGCGTTATCAAATTCACAAAATTTAGTTTCAATATTTTTAGGTGTATGTCCGCTGGATACCGCATCAATTGTTCCATCCTTTAAACCACCAATTAGTGCATTTCTATCTTCTTCCGAACGCAAGGGAGGCAATAGTTTGTAATTGGCATCGAATGATGTAGTTGCCTTATCTGTAAAGTAGATATTGGCAATATTAACATCACAAGTCACTTGGATTCCTTTTAATTTTGCTTCTTTAATGATTTCTATACTCCTTTTAGTAGATATGCCTGTAAGGTGAATAGGTGATTCTGTATATTCTGCGATATACAAATCTCGTGTTATAGCCAACTCTTCAGCTAGAGAGGGACGAACTTTCATGCCTAAAGATGCAGCAATTTCACCCTCATTGATCATTCCACCGTTGGCAACAGTTACATCTTCACAGTAGCAAATAATTTTGCCCTCGAAAGGTTTTGCATAGAGTAATGCTTTTTTTAACAATTCAGGGTTTTTTAACGCTCGCTTCCCATCTGTAAAAGCGACAGCTCCCGATAAATGCATGTCATACATTTCGGTTATTTCTTTTCCCTCTTGATTTTCTGATACAGTACCTGCGGGCAATAGAGATACAATATTATTTGTCGCGCTGTTTTTAACAAATTTAATTTGCGATTTGTTGTCAATTGGAGGGAAAGTCCCAGAGATGCCTAGAATGGATGTGAAACCACCCTTAGCAGCACTTTTTAACAAGCTTTCGATGTTGTCCTGATGTTCGTTACCAGGTTCTCTTATAACACTGAATAAATCAATCCAGCCATCGGAGACACATAAGTCTTTACCTTCAATTATATTTTTTGAACCACTTAAGTTTTTTCCAATTTTAACAATTGTCCCTTTTTCTATTAAGATGTCTTTGGTTTGTAAATGAAAAGGGGAATTCGGACTAATGATTTTTGCAGATTTGATCAGTGCATCCATAGAGAAGTAATTTGGGTAAAAATAGCCAAAATTGATTGGCTAATCCTAATAAGGAGTTAAATTTTAATTCTTATTAACATCATTTCTCCTAAAAGACAAATTAATGCAATTATTAAACAGGGAAACCAATAGGTCTTTTTTAGGGCGGATATCTGAGGTGAATTTTTGGATTGATTCCCAAAAACTTCAACAATTGATATTAGCGGAGATTTTCCAATCTCATTGAATTTTTTTACCTGATTATCAATAGCAATACTTTCGGTTCTGTCATAATTTAAGCCGAAAGAACCTATTGTTTTTTCGGAATGAATCAATTCATAATATCCTTTTTTAAAACTCGCAGGTATTATCGATGAATGATTATCTATTCTTAGTTGAGAAATGCTGTTTTTAGATTTGATATTTACGTATCGATCTGATGATGGCGGGGGAATTAATTTGGTGCTACCGGAAATAAAATATTGAATAGGAGTTGTATTAATGGACTTAAAGAGCATCTGGTACAACAAAGGGATGATTAGTGCTTTTCTGGAAAAATTAGATTCTGATTTTGATAAGCCACTGGCTAGGTAGTAAAAGTTCTGATCAGTAATTAGAAAAGGGGAACCGTTTTCCTTGTAAATTATAGTCTCAGCGTTTGGTGAGGGATTTAGTGTATAATGAGCAAATAATGAAGGGAAAGCTTCTTTTAGGTTTTTTCTCTTTTTCTTTTTTTCAAAAACGTCTTTGAAAAAGGAATGTGATTTGTAAATATCTCCAATATTTACTAAGCTAGTATCTAATGTGTTCATGGAAACATCTCCCCATAGTTTAAATGCATCATTATAATTTTTGATATCCGTGTTTTTTCCTGGTATTACCGCTACGATTTTTCCAAGTTTGGTAAGTTTTAATAATTCAATGGCCAAGTTCTGAGATATTTTGTCAAGTTCACCTAGAAGAATTAAATCTTGTTCACCCAATTTTTTATAGTCTATCTCGATAGGAGATATTGAGTACAATTCAACAGAACTGTCTCCTTTGAACACTTTTTTAAGGGTTGGAATTATTTTCGATTTTTCTTGAGCAATTAAACAAACTTTTTGTTGACGAGGAATTAAGTAAGAAAATAGTAATTCATTATCAAATAACAAAGCCTGATCTTCAAGGCTAATGATTCCTTTAATTAGACTATCTTGAGGGATTTGAAAGTTGAAGTCATGCTTACTTTTACCAGGCAGTAATTCAGGAATGGTATAGGTATTTATTCTATTGTTTATTCTTAGTTTGATGGTTTGATTTTTTAAGGGTTCTGCACCATGATTTGGAATGCTGAATTTTAAAGTCTCGGTTCCGATTTTTTTCCTCACTGGTGACTCAAACCAAACAGAGTCAAGTGATACGTTTAGAATTTCACTACTTTTTAATAACGCTAAATTGAGTTTAAAACTATCTGGGTTTTCTATTTTGTTTGATGCCAATTGTTGGAAGTCAGATATCCAATAAAGATGGTTGTTCTTGTTTTTGTTTCCTTGAAAGAATAAAGATTGTCGGTTCATAATAGACTCAAATGACCTACTATATTTACTTGGAGTAATTTTCGATATTTCTTCTTGAGCTTTTTGTTTATTAACTGTTACTTGATGTCTGCCTTGAAAATCATTGGTGACTAAGTGTATCTTGGTATTTGGAGGTAGGTTTTGGACTATTTGGTCAGCATAAGCTTTCGCGTTGTTTAATTTGTTTCCTTCAACCCCTTCATTATCCATACTGAATGAATTGTCAATATAAATACTCGCTACTTGGTTTTTATCGTTTAATTTTTCGCCAGAGTAGGGAAAGGAAAATGCAAGCACAAGAAAACTAATGAATAAAACTCTGAACAATAGAATTAGCCAGTTTTTAAGCTTTCGAGCTTTTTTTGATTCCTCTTTAATTTGTGTTAATAAACTTACGTTAGAAAAATAAACCGTTTTAAATTTTCTGAAGTTAAAAAGGTGCAAAAGAATGGGTATACTCACAAAAAGCAAGCCCCATAAAAACAAAGGATATAGAAAAGAAATGCCCAAATTTGGTTATTGTAACTCCAAATATAACTTCTTTTTCTAAATTTTATTTCTGTGGGGGTTGCTTGTTCAAAAAGAATTAATATCTTTGCACACCAATTTTTAGAAAAAGAATTAAGTTATGTCATTAACTGTTACTGCTGAAAAGAAGAAAGAAATTTTTGCCAAATTTGGTAAAAACGAAAACGATACGGGTTCTACAGAAGGACAGATTGCTCTGTTTACCGCCAGAATTACTCATTTGACTGATCATTTGAAGGAAAACAAAAAAGATTTTGTTTCCAAGAGGTCTCTAATTAGAGCGGTCGGTAAAAGACGTTCTTTGCTGGACTACTTAAAAGCTAAAGATATTGAAAAATATAGAGCCTTAATTTCCGAATTAGGACTAAGAAAGTAATATTTTTTTAAAAAATTTCACAAAGGGCTTCCATTTGGAAGCCCTTTTTTTGTGGGAGTTTTCGCTTAGTGTTTTAAATTCAAGTAAAATACCAATACTCGTTTAAAGGCTTCTCCTTTAAAAATCATATCTTTGCAGACAAATTAATAGAAATTATATAATGAGTATTCAAGCAAAAAGCCAAACTATTGAATTGGCGGGTGGTAAAACGATTACCATCGAAACAGGGAAGTTAGCTAAACAGGCTGATGGCTCTGTGGTTATTAAGCAAGGTGGGACAATGTTATTGGCTACTGTTGTGTCCTCAACAGAGTTGAGAGATGGAATTGATTTTTTTCCACTATCAGTTGATTATAGAGAAAAATGGACAGCTGCAGGTAAATTTCCAGGCGGGTACATAAAAAGAGAAGCTCGACCAACCGAAACCGAAATCTTGATTTGTAGGTTGGTTGACAGAGCACTTCGACCACTATTTGCAGATGATTATAGATTAGAAACACAAGTGATGTTGCAGCTAATCTCATATGATGAGAACGCTTCAACTCCTGAATCCTTGGCAGGGTTAGCAGCGTCAGCTGCTATTGCTGTTTCAGATATTCCTTTTATGGGGCCAGTTTCTGAAGCGCAAGTTGCCAGAGTTAACGGTGAATTCATTGTTAATCCAAACAAAGCAGAATTATCTGAGGCTGATATGGATATGGTTATCGCTGCAACAATGGATAACATCATGATGGTTGAAGGTGAAATGAGCGAGGTGTCTGAAGAAGATATGATTGAAGCTATTAAAGCGGCCCACGAAGTAATTAAATTACAATGTCAAGCTCAATTGGACTTGGCAGCTCAGGTTGAAAAAGCTCAAACCAAAAGAGAATACCCTGCACCAGAATCTAATGAGGAGGTTTATGCTGCCGTTAAAGAGGCAACTTATGATAAGATTTATGAAGTAGCAAAGAAAGGTTCTTCTAAGAAAGAAAGAAGCGCTGCTTTCGCTGCAATTTACGATGAATTAAAAGGAACTTATTCTGAAGAGGAACTAGGTGAGCTAGGTGATCACATTTCTGCAGGTTTCAAAAAAGCTCAAAAAGCTGCTGTTAGAGATTGTGTTTTAAACGAAGGATCTCGATTAGATGGAAGAGCAACCGATAAAATTAGAGACATCTGGACTGAAGTTGATTATTTGCCAGGAGCTCATGGTTCAGCAATATTTACTAGAGGAGAGACTCAATCGTTAGCCTCCTTAGCTTTGGGAACAAAGTTAGATGCTCAGTCCTCTGATGGTGTTTCTGTTCAAAGAGAAGACCAGTTTTACTTACACTACAACTTCCCACCATTTTCAACAGGAGAAGCTCGTCCAATTCGAGGTACATCAAGAAGAGAAATTGGACATGGTAACCTAGCTTGGAGAGGTTTAAAACCGGTTGTTCCAGCAGGGGAAGATTTTCCATACACCATTAGAATTATTTCTGATATTTTAGAATCAAACGGTTCATCTTCAATGGCTTCTGTTTGTGCAGGAACTTTAGCATTAATGGATGCAGGTATTCAGATTACTAAACCCGTATCCGGTATTGCAATGGGATTGATTTATGATAATGAATCAGGAAACTACGCGGTACTTTCAGACATTCTTGGAGATGAAGATCATCTTGGAGATATGGACTTTAAAGTAACTGGTACAAAGGATGGTATTACCGCTACTCAAATGGATATTAAAATTGATGGTCTTTCTTATGAAGTTTTAGTAAAGGCGCTTTACCAAGCTAAAGAGGGTAGATTACACATTTTAAATGAAATGGCTAAAACCATTGAAAAACCAAATGAAGACTTTAAAGATCACGCGCCAAGAATAATCGGTTTTACCATCCCAACAGAATTTATGGGAGCCGTTATCGGTCCTGGTGGTAAGGTTATTCAAGAGCTTCAGAAGGAAACAGAGACTACTATTGTTCTTGAGGAGAAAACAGATAAAATTGCATCTGTTGCAGTTGCTGGTAACAATAAGGAAGGAATTGAAAAGGCTGTTGCTGCCATTAAAGGAATAACTACTGTTCCTGAAGCTGGAGAGATCTACAAAGGAAAAGTAAAAGTGATTCTTGACTTTGGAGCAATTATAGAATTTTTACCAGGAAAGGAGGGATTGCTTCATATTTCTGAAATTGCTCATAAGCGCATCAAGGATGTTAAAGATGAACTTGAAGAAGGTCAAGAACTGGAAATAAAAATTCTTGAAATAGATAAGCGTTCAGGTAAATTTAAGCTTTCAAGAAAGGCTCTTTTACCAAAAGTAGAGAGCAAAGGGAAAAAAGAAGAATCTAAAGAGGAAGCTTGAAACTAAACTAAAAAAACCGAGTTTTCACTCGGTTTTTTATTTTTTTCACAAAAAATTGAGACATGGAGGAGGTTATTGATGTCGAAAAAAAATATTCTGACAAAAGTTATGTTCCGCGGTAGTTTTATCTGCTGTATTTGGTGTTTTAGGCATTCATCATTTCTACTTGGGAAGATACGCGATGGTAATGTTTGATATTTCATTGACAATAGCTGGGTTTTCATTTTTAATTATCGGTTACCCGCTTGTGGGGGTAACTTTATTAATAATAGATTTTATTCATACAATTTTTGTTACTTTCGCCCTACTGATTGGGAAATATAAAGACGGGATAGGTTATATAGTCTCGTATCCTGGTCAGAAATAAACTAAACTAAAAACAATTATTATGGAAGAAGCAGTTAAAAGTGAAAAGGGTTTTGTCCCAACATTATTGTTATGTATTTTATTAGGAGGATTAGGTGCTCACAGATTTTACGCAGGTAAAATAGGAACAGGTGTGTTAATGTTATTAACATTAGGAGGTTTTGGAATTTGGTCGTTTGTAGATTTAATTCTCATTGCTATTGGATCCTTTAAGGATAAAGACGGCTTACCAATAAAGAATTAAAAAAACAAGTTTTGTTAAACCTCAAAAGTTTTGGAGGTTTCTTAGATATTTGTAGGTGTGAAAATCAGTACTGCTGAGGTTAATATCTGACCTCAGTTTTTTTTGTTCTAGTTTAATGTTTTACTACTCTAAAAACAGCAAAAGCTTCTTGATTTCTAATGTTGTTTTTAATGCTTACTTTTAACATTATTTTTAACAACTGTTATTACCTATTTTACTTTAAGGTTTATAATTTTTACCCTAACCAGCTATACTCTATTCTTTGCGTATAAATCTTTTGCGTAAAAGTTCACTACTTTTTTTCCAACGGCTTGCTGACCATCTGTTTCTAAATTTAGAATTGAAATCGTTTTCGTTGTAAATAAAAGAGTTGGTTGAACAATTTACAATATAAAAGTCAACAAGTTTTAGTTTAAATAAATTTGCCTTTTTAGGTAAAAGCAGTTTATTATTTTTTCTGAAAAAATAGATTCTTATTTATTTTATAATTGGAAATTATAATAATTTGCAAAAATAAAACTAGAATTAATTTAGTTGATATTAACCAGAAAGAAATCCAAGAGTGAAATTAAGAATGGTTAAACTAACGGTTGAAAAAAATAAGATTAAAATTACTTTGTGGCCATTTTTAAACATAAATTTTAGATGCAGTAACGTATATGTCATCAACATCAAAAAGGGTAATAGCGCAGGAAACAGTTCCAAGCTTTCCAAAAATTCACCATGAATTAATTTCAAAAATGATCTTTGAATTCCGCATCCAGGACAATCTATTCCGGTAAGTTTTTTAATTCCGCAAGTAAGCATTAAAAAATTGAAAAGTTAGAGTATATACTTGCTTGTCCAGAAGCAAATAACAGAATTACGAACAATATATATAGCAAGGACGTAATTATGCCCACAATAGCACAAATTCTTCCTGTTTTTAAGTTCTTCAAAGATGTTTTGATAAACTTTGACGGGGCTTCTTCATATATTTTAATGCCTTTTTTACTTAATATCAATGCTATAATTCCAAAGGTTAAGCCTATGATTCCATAGCAAAAGCATGATGGTATTGAAATGATTCCTAAAAATAAAACTGCAGTTGAGTATGGGACAGCTTCTGAGCCAGCCCCTGGGTTGTCAATCAATTCTTTCGTCATTTTATTATCTGGATTGATAAACTATGAAATAGTTGGCTATATTTTTTAGTTTTTTTATTTTTTGTTAATTTAATAAAAACCCTAAGATTGTTTGGTCGTATTTTTAATTTTCTACTTTTCAATCATTCGCCTAAAAATTAATTTCTTCTGATTTAATGAGCAATATCTTAAGAAAGTTTCTTTTTTTAATTTTTACTATTGTTTTTATTTTTTCTGTCAATAGTCAAGCAAGAGATTCGTTTCAGATTAACTCTTTTAGTAAGGTAAAAGACGAGTTGAAAAAATCTTTACTGATTGCCGACGAGTTAGAGCATTCCGGAAAGTATGTTGAAGCTTACATGAAATATACTGAAGTAGGTAAAATGGCCTCTGAAGCGGGTAAGTTGGATTATGCCAATGATATATATAGTATAGCGATAACATTAAGAGAAAAACATAACCTACAAATTCCGTATACATACGCAGATCGAAATTTAGCCTTTTTAAATTTGTGTTATCATCTTCGTCAACACATGAATGAGAAATCTGTTTATTGGCACAAGGTTGCCATTCAGCAAACCCGGGCTGATTCAGATACACTCACAATGTTAAAGCTTTTTAAAAGTTTTGCTTTGTACTACATGGATAATTATGACAATCAAAATGCAATTCGCATTAATCAAATAGCATTGCCAATTTCTAAAGCTTTTGGAGATACGGTTGAGTATGCTATTAATTTATTGGATTTTTCAGATTTGTTAAATAAAGAAGGGCATTTTAAATCTGCAGATAGTATATCGGATATCGGGTATAAATTAATTCATGACTATGAATTGAGAAATAACATTATGCATTCAACCAAATGGTCTTTTTGGTTTACGCAGCTGAAGGCTTTTATTTATTTTAATAAAGGTGACTTTAGTGCATCAGAGCGTTTGTATATGGCGTGTCTTGACAGTATAAAAAGCTTTCACAATAAAGGAGGAATTAAACATCAAGATTTAGAGTATGTAACAAATATACGATTGGGTAAGCTGTATTACGAATTAGGCAATTACAATTCTGCTGATGTTCTTTTTGTTGCAGCTGATAAGATACTCGGTGATCCTGAAAACATTGGATTTAATAAGTCCTTCTTGTACGACAATATGCTTCAAACCTATCGAAAGGCAGGACTCTTTAAAAAGGCATTTAACGTTTCTGAAAAATATAGAAACTACATCGATGACTTAAATAGAGAGGCAAGAAAACAACACGATATTTTTTTGAAGGACATTGACTTGCTGCATATGGAAAATGACGAAAAAGAACTTAAGATTCTACGTCAAGAAAAGCATCGAGCATCAAAAGATGCTCAATTAACCTACTTAGGTATAGGTATCTTTGCAGTTGGAATAATCGCATTATTACTTCTGCTATTTTATCAGCGTCAAAATAGAACAAATAAGCAATTGGTTAGAATGAATTCCACAATTGCTGAACAGAGAGATCAAATTACATCCAGTATTGAATACGCAAAAAAAATTCAAAAAGCGATTTTACCCTCAAACGAGTTGATGAAGATTTGTTTACCTTTTTCATATGTTTTTTATCGTCCTAGAGATATCGTGAGTGGCGATTTTTACTGGGTTCACACATTAGGAGACAAGGTTCTTGTTGCTTGCGCTGATTCAACAGGACACGGTGTTCCGGGTGCAATTGTTAGTATGATAGGGAATAATGGTTTGGATACTTGTGTAAATGAATACGGTTTAACAAAACCTTCGCAAATTCTGGATGCATTAAACAAATATGTAGAGGAAACCTTTGACAAGAGCAATGATACTGTAAACGATGGGATGGATATAGCTCTTTGCCTATTTGATTTTAAGAAAAATCAAGTCGAATATTCTGGAGCAAATATTCCTCTATATATGGTTAAGGGAAATGAATTAATGGTTACAAAAGCAGATAAACAACCTATAGGGCGCTATGAATACAGAAAGCCATTTACCAACCATAAACTTAACCTAAATGAGGTTG
>Ga0160423_10002052_pt1 | contig 16865 bp, 8 predicted proteins | sample CRUFie14St8metaG_FD_108191 | JGI IMG/M metagenome (GOLD analysis project Ga0160423, IMG submission 108191) | Marine microbial communities from the Costa Rica Dome - CRUD Field 142mm St8 metaG | ecosystem: Environmental > Aquatic > Marine > Oceanic > Photic zone | place: Costa Rica: the Eastern... | reverse complement strand
TGAGAACTTTGGTCCCATTACAGGGAACCAACTCTCTAGAACTATTGATGAAATGATTACCAACTTTGAGCCTAGAGCAAGAGTTGAATCAGTAGAAGCTATTCCATTACCAGACAATAATAGATATGATGTTCGTATCTATTTTTATGTGGAGAATATGCCAGCTGAGCTAATAGAATTTCAGACAATATTAGAAACATTAAGATAACATGGCTACAAATACTCAAGGGAAGATAGAGATAACAGATCTAGATTTTGATACAGTCAAATCTAATTTTAAAACATTCCTTTCCCAGCAAACTCAATTCTCAGATTATAATTTTGAAGGATCTGGTATGTCAGTCCTTATGGATCTTCTGGCATACAATACTCATTACTTAGCATTTCATGCAAATATGCTTGCAAACGAAATGTTTATAGATTCTGCTGTCACAAGAGCAAGTGCAGTTTCTCATGCTAAGGCATTAGGATACACACCTAGTTCTATGAAATCTTCTAATGCCACAGTAAATATCACAGTTTCTAATGTTCCTACATCTCAGTCATCTTTAACTATGGCAGCTGGAACAATATTTACTACAACTGTTAATGACATTGGTTATCAATTTGTAACAATTTCAGATGCAACTGCAACTTCAGACACAGGTATCTTTACGTTTTCTGAAGTTAAAATTTATGAGGGCACTAGGGTAAATTACAATTATACAGTTGATAGTTCAAATCTTGAACAGCAGTTCATCATTCCATCTTCTGCTGTAGACACTTCAACTCTATTAGTGAACGTGCAGAATTCTGTTTCGGATACAACAACTGTAACTTATACTTTGAATAATGACTACAATACTTTGAACTCAACATCCACCAAGTATTTTTTACAAGAGGTTGAAGCAGGAAGATTCGAAGTTTATTTTGGGGATGGAATCGTAGGTAAAAAACCTGCGGATGGTAATATCATAAGCTTGAATTATGTTGTTACTAACGGAGATGAGGCTGATGGTGCAAATGCATTTGTTGCAGATTCAACTATAGGTGGATACACAGATATTGCAATCACTACTGTATCTGCTTCTAGTGGAGGTAGTCCTGCGGAAACTGTAGACTCTATCAAATTCAATGCACCCCTAAAATATGCTGCCCAAGGGAGAGCAGTAACTCCAGACGATTACAAATCAATCATTCCAAGCGTGTACTCAAACATAAAATCGGTTCAGGTCTGGGGAGGAGAAGACAATGATCCCCCAATTTATGGGAGAGTTTATATTTCAATAAGACCAAACACTGGATCGACATTGACCACATCTACAAAAAATAGCATTGTGTCTAGTTTGAAGCCTTATAATATAGCTTCTGTTACTCCTGTTATTGTTGATCCAGAAACACTTTTATTGGAGCTTACAACCACAGTGAAATACAATTCTACTCTTACAGAAAAAACACAATCAGATATTCGAGCATTAGCACAGACAACAATATCTACATTTAATTCAAACAACCTACAAAAGTTTGATAGCGTATTTCGTCATTCAAATCTTCTAAGAGCTTTAGATGACTCTGATCAATCTGTATTGTCTAGTACAGTTGCCGTCAAACTCAAGAGAAACATAACTCCAACTTTGAATGCTGCAACAAAGTATACCATCAAGTTCAATAATGCAGCTTATCATCCAACAGATGCACATTCACAAACAGTTGTAGAGTCATCTGGGTTTTATCTTTCAGGTAATACTAACTTACAATACATTGATGACGATGGTAGTGGCAATATTAGAACATTTTATTTGCTGGGTGGAACTACTAAAACCATCACCAACGCAAATGCTGGTACTGTCAATTATAATACAGGAGAAGTTGTTTTAACATCTTTCAATTTTACATCTGTAGTAAATACAAACGGAACAGTCAGTGTAACAATAAAGCCAGACTCTAATGATGTGATTCCTGTAAGAAATCAAGTGATAGAAATTGATACAGTAAATAGTTCTACTTCTGCTGTGGTAGATACTTATGCTGAAGGAACCTCAACTGCTGGGGTTGGTTATACTACCTCAAGTTCTACAGCTTCAGTCGGTAGTGCATATACGACAACTTCAACTTCATCAAGTAGCACCACAACTAGTTCTTCTAGTAGCACCACAACTAGTTCTTCTGGTAGCACCACAACTAGTTCTTCTAGTAGTTCATCCAGCAGTTCTTCAAGTGGTTATTAATGAAACATGGCTAACACATTTCTTGATACTAAAATATCTTCTTTCATAGAAGATAAATTTCCTGAGTTTGTTCGTACAGATCATCCTGTCTTTGTAGAATTCCTAAGACTGTATTATCAGTTCATGGAATCTGCAAAGATCACTATGACTAATGTACAAGCTGCTGATAATATTCTTCTTGAAAATCTTCTTACAGAAAACTTTGCTCTCCTTGAGGATGGAAGTAAGATCTATACAGAAGACTCTGAATATGGAGCTTTTGAAAAGGGAGAGACTGTAACAGGACAAACATCTGGAGCTACTTCCATAATCCTTGCTGAAGATAATCTCAACTCAGCACTCTACGTAGAACAAAACAGACACTTTCAAGTAGGTGAAACTATAGTTGGAAGTTCTTCCCAGGCCCAAGGAAAAATTTCAAAGTATCAAGGAAATCCTGTACAAACAATTCAGCAACTTCTGGAATATGTCAACATAGACAAAACCATTTCAGACTTCTTTGATCAGTTTAGAGAAGCGTATCTTACTGCAATCCCCAATACTCTTGCATCTGGTGTTTCTAAAAGAAACCTTGTAAAGAATATCCGCGATATGTATCGTGCAAAGGGTACAAGAAAAGGCCATGAACTTTTCTTTCGACTTCTATTTGCAGAAACTCCAGAGATATTTTATCCTACAGAAAATATTTTAAAGATCTCTGCGGGTGAGTGGACTACCGATACAGTCATTCGTTTAGTTGCTACTACAAATAATCCTGCTAATTTAGTAGGACAAACTATCACACAAACCATAGATGCAACTCTCGACGCTGAGGTTGCTTCTGCAACAGTCGAAGCAATTGTTCAGATTCAAGAAGGTGAAACATTAGTTTACCAATTAACTTTGAACGTAGATTCTATCACAGGCACTTTTGTTGCTGGTGCTGAGGTTACAGGTATAGATAATGCAAATTCAGATTTAGCAATTGCAGCTAAAGTTCAGTCAATTATTACAGGTGCTAATGTTGATAATGGTGGATCTCTATACACAACATCAGATGCCGTAACAGTAGTAAGTGATTCTGGTCAAGAAGCAAGTGTAGATATTGTTGATGTTGGGTCTGGAGAGGTTGATGAAATAGTCATAGACACTGCTGGTGTAAATTATGCAATTGGGACTGATCTTTACTTTGATAGTTCAGGAACACAAGGGTCAGGTGCTTCTGCTAAAATAACTAATGTTGGTGGTGCTGTTGCTCCAGAATTGGGAGATATAACTGCTTATGGAATGGGTCTTAATGATCACATTGTTTATGAAGATGCAACTGAACAAGGAGATGCTTATACGGGAAATCAGATACAATTAGAAACTGATACTTTTGCAGATCTTGGAGATCAAACAACCTCTACTCCAGGCGGAAGAGCTCACTATGCAGCTTATGGCTATGATGGTTCTCAAATAGATAATGAAGTTGGAGAAGTGGTCAACATCACTATGTTCAGCGGTGGTTCTGGTTATGAATCCATGCCATCCGCAGTTCCTACATCTGCTAGAATTTTTTGGAATACATTTGCATTATCTACATCTGGAGAATTTAAGGTCGGTGAAACTATCACTACTAATACAGGAGTGACAGGAACTATTGCTGTATTACGAGTTGGAAATGTAAGCGTATCTGGAGCATCTGGGACTTTTGATGTAGGGAATGTGATAACAGGCGGAACTTCGGGTGCTAAAGCAACATTAACATCGGTTACTACTCATGGCACTGGTGCTATATTTTTACCTTGGTCCCAATCTGGTATAGGTTCAGTTAAAGGTATTGAAGTTTCAAAATTTGGATCTGGATTTAACTCAGCTCCAACTTTAACACTTCCCATTAAATTTCTTTTAACTTCATATTCTGGTGGAGGCAACCTTACTCTTTCATCAACATTTTTAGCAGGGGATACAATCAAAGGCGGTACATCAGAAGCTGTCGGTGAAGTTACCACATGGGATGCACCTAGACAAACACTTACTGTAAAAATCATTAGTGGTACATTTATTTTAGGAGAACAGCTCACTAGGGGAACAACTACTAATTATGCAACTTTATCCAAAAAGTCTCAAGCAGTTCTGTCATCAACAATTGGAACATTGGGAACCACAGCAGGTTCTTATGAAAATGACAAAGGTAAGGTTAGTGAATCTTTGATGAAGATTCAAGACTCATTTTACTATCAAGACTTTTCCTATGTTGTTAGAGTTGGATCAGCAATTGCTGATTGGAGGGGTTCAGTAAAGAAAGCAATCCACCCTGCTGGGTTTGCAGTATTTGGAGAAGTAAGTTTAATAAATCAAGTATCTGCTAAACTCACTACTCCTGTTACTGGAATTACTTCTGAGACTCCAACTCTTGCAAGTCTGTTTGAAGCTGTTCTTGTCACAGTGGTTGGTAGAAGATTAGGAACCGCAGATGATGGTACTACATTATTAGGCGAAACAGAAATAAAAGGAACAACTGATCAAGGAACTGGAACATTAAAGAGAGGTAGCAATACAGGTCATAAGTTTGGTCTTGTAACTACGATAAGTGCAATAACTGCTTCTGGAACTACAGTTACAGTGGTGACAGATTCACCTCATGGTATAGAGGTTGGTGAGTTGATTCAGATAACAGGAATCGGTACAGCTGGATATAATGGTACTTTCAATGTAACAGGGGTGACTAATCAAGCAACATTCACTTATACTGCTGGTTCAAGTCCATCTTCGCCTGGAACTCTTGGATCTCAACCTCATGTATACTTAGCATCACCATTTTCCAATACTACAAGGGATGTAACTTTAAGATCTCATAAGGAGATGACAGTACAAACCTTGTACAGTGGTTTTGATTCTCTTAGAAAAAACAGATTTGGGCTGGGTGCTACTAAGAAAACAGCATCCAGATACTTGTGGTCAGTTGGTGCTATTAGTGACACTTCTTATACTCGATTGGATAATGTTCCCTACATTTATCCCAATATTACGAGAAGACAGGTTCCAGAAACAGGGATAGATAATGTAACTGCGGGAAGTGCAGGAGTAATTAACTCTACTATGAAATACATTAATATTCAAATTGGAGCTCATGAGCAAAATGTTCACATGACTTTAGAACAATTTGGAGATGTAAGAATTGATGAGATAGTAAGGCCAGAAAGAATTATAGCAGAGGATGGAACTCCAGATATGTTTTATAATGGAGATGATAGGGACTATTTTATATCAGAAGATAGCTCTTCCACAGTCATAGAGTCTTTAGATGGTTTTGCAACTACAGGAGATAGTGAAACCATACCAACAGAAGCAAATAAACTATGGAATGTGCCTCCGCCCTCATACATTAGAGGTGTAAACATATCAACTGGAGAATACGTGTCATTTGATGATAATACTACGCCTCCAGATTTTTCAGACAATACTGCCCCACCAACTTTTGATGCAACAAGTGGGACATAGGAAACTCTTATAAATAATTTAACAAGGTAAAGGATACAAAATGCCAGCGATAATCACATCAAAATTTAGATTCCATAACGCTGAACAATTCAAGGAATCGTTCTCTGAGACAGCTGCTACTAATTATTACCTATTCATTGGTAGGCCAGGAGAATTTGCAAGTTCTGGAACAACCCCAGAAACATTAACAGGTGGATCAGACGCTGCTCCCCCTTCTCCTGCTGACAACAGATCATCAGAAGCATTTCATTGGGATGATATGTTAGCTGCAAAAAGGATTCAGTCTACAGGAGTCACCCATGCTATCCCTAGAAGAGATTTAGATATATCGGGAAGTACAACATACGATATGTATAAGCCAGATTACTCAGCATCAAAGACTGCTACATCTGGTGCAAATACTTTGTTTGACTCTACATTTTATTTTGTTACATCAGCATATAGAGTCTATAAAGTTTTAGACAATAATGGGGGAACTGCTATAACAGGAGGAACAGAACCTACCTCTACAGATGCTGCTCCATTTACTATTGGTGGATATACTCTCAAGTATATGTACACACTTTCAACTACAGATGTTCAAAACTTTCTTACTCCAGATTTCATGCCAGCACCAACTGCAGCTGAGTCAGGAAACGCACTTGCGGATGGTAGATTGGATATAGTCAATATCACAAATGCTGGAGTAGCAGCTAGTTGGACTACAACAGCAGACAGAGTAGTTACAAATGTTCCTATCCGTGGTGATGGTACAGGAGGACTTTGTAGTGTAACTATAGGTGGAACCTCTGGTGCCAATGATGGACAAATTACAGCTGTTGCGGTGACCGCAAATGGAACTGGATATACTCATGCAAAACTAGACAATTCAGACATAATTCATCAGCACAATATTCAATTTACAGGAGAAGCTACAAACCCATCAATGACTGTTCTTAATAATGCAGGATTCAGTACTCAGCCTGTTTTTGATGTCATCATAGGACCAGATGGTGGACATGGATCAAATCCCGCAAAAGAACTTGGAGGACACTTTGCTCTTATGGATGTTAAGTTGACTCAAACAGAATCTTTTGACTTTAGTGTAGTTAATGATTTTCGTCAAGTGGGAATAGTTAGAAATCCATATTCTTATGGAACTTCATCTGTATTTTCAAACTCTACTGCAAGACAAACCTTTGCAGTTAAACTTGCAAGTAACTCTGGAACATTTCAAGTTGATGAAAAAATTTCCCAGTCAATTCCTGCGGTAGCATTACAAAATGGAACTGCGGGTATTAGTGTTTCATCTAGTACAATAACAATTAATACACAGTCTGCACATAAGTTAGTAACAGGTCAGATAGTTGAGGTCACTGGCGGTAATTTTTCGGGAGCCAATAATAAGACAGGTCATCAAGGAAGACATTACATAACTAAAGTAGATGACGATTCATTTTCTTACGTAGTCACATCTTCCAGAACTCCAACTGGAGATATCACTGGATCTGTTTCTTACACTGTAGTATCTCCTCAGGCTGTAGTTGTTGAGTATGATGCTACCAATAACATTTTGTTTTATATTCAGACAAAATATACAGATCAAGGAACAGGATCAACTGGAGAAAAGATTCCTTTTAGCGATGATCATACTATCACTGGAGCCGTATCGAATGCAACTGGTGTTCCAAAAACAGATCAAAATGCAGCTATAAACAATACAGCTTTTACAGGAGGATATGCAAACCCTGAAATGCAACCAGACTCAGGTGATGTAATCTATATTGAAAATAGAAAGCCAATCAGTCGAGCAAGTGACCAAACAGAAGATATTAAATTGATCGTAGAGTTCTAATATGCAAAAAACAGATCTAAATGTAACTCCGTATTATGATGATTTTTCGGAGGACAACAATTTTCATCGAGTCCTCTTTCGTCCTGCATTTTCAGTCCAGGCTCGTGAATTAACTCAACTACAATCTATTTTACAAAATCAGATTGAACGAATGGGGTCGCACTTTTTCAAAGAGGGTGCGATGATTATTCCAGGCCAGGTTGGATTTGACATTACATATTCCTATGTCAAAATACAGGCAACATTTACATCTGGATCTACAACTCACACAGTTGAAAATTTTAGAACATCTTTAGTTGGTAAAAAACTTACAGGAGCAACTACTAACGTAATTGCTAAGGTTGTTGGAACAGCAGCAGCTGATGGATCTGATGATCTAACTCTTTTTGTAAAGTACGAAACTGCTGGAACACCATCTGGCGGAACTACTACCATGAAGTTTGCAGAAGGAGAAGCACTCAATGTGGATACTTCCTTTTCTTATGTAACTGGAGGAACTACTCTTACAATTAGTGGAGGAACCCAGACTGCTACAGTTGCAGCTGCAAATGCAACTGGAACAGGTTCCTCAGCCTCAGTACAAAAGGGTGTATATTTTATTAGAGGAACTTTTGTACAATGTTCTGAACAAACTATTCTATTAGACAAGTATGCAAACTCTCCTTCTTATCGTGTAGGTTTTGTTGTTACAGAATCTCTCTCCACACCCGAAGAAGATATCTCACTTTTAGATAACGCAACTGGATCAACCAACTTTGCAGCCAAAGGTGCTCATAGACTCAAGTATACTTTAACTCTCACAAAGAAATCAATAGGTACATCTGACGATGCTGATTTTGTTGAATTGATGACTTTAGAAAATGGTAGACCAAAATCTAAGGTTAGAACAACAGAATACTCAGTTTTAGAAGAAACTCTTGCAAGAAGAACTTTTGATGAGTCTGGTGATTACATAGTTAAAGGTTTCGATATTGACATGAGAGAACATTTGGATGATGGATTGAATAATGGATTGTTTCCACCCCCACCGCTTGGAATTGGAGATGCATCTAAGGTTGCAGTCACTCTTTCCCCAGGCAAGGCTTACATTAGAGGATATGAAGTAGCAACGATTTCACAAACAGTTGTTCCTCTTGATAAAGCTAGACAAACAGAATTTTTACAAAATTATCCAGTAACATTTAGTGCAGGAAACTACCTTACTGTAGATAATGTCTATGGTATTCCTGATATAGATTCTGCAAGTGGAATTACTCCATTTAAAGAAGTCGAGATTAGAGATCAAAGATTACCTGTAACGCACTTAACTGCCGCAATAGTTTCTACAACAGCAACTACAGTATCAGTTGATAACAGAAGTATTTTTCCATCATCTGGTGCTTTTGTAATCAGAATTGGAAATGAGTTCATACAAGTCCCATCTTCAAATGGAGGACATGGAACTGGTCAGGGAGATTTTACAAATGTTGTCAGAGGTTATCTTGGGACAACTCCCACACCAGTAGTGAGTGGAGCTAGTCATGCTTTAAATTCAGTAGTAACTGGATGGGGTATTGATCCACAAACAACTTCAAACTCCAGAGCAAATGTAATTGGAGTTGCTAGAACTAGAGCATTTGAGCATGGCACTGGTTCAGCAACTACATTCTTAGGTGCAAGTTCTCCATCTTATCATCCTACTGCTAGATTCCAGCATTATATTTTTGATGTTAGAATGTTATGCAAATTGACAATTAATGCAGTATTGGATTCCACGGATTTTATCCATAGTGGAGCATTGATCACAGGATCGTCTTCTGGTGCTACTGGTATTGTCTACATTACACCTCAAGATCTCGTAACAGGTAATGTTAAAAATAATGCAGGAAGTGCTATAACAACATCTGAAAATGGTGCTAGAATTATGGGAGGATCTACAATCCATCTCATACAAACTTCGGGAACATTTAGAACTGGAGAAGCTATTACCAGTAATATCTCTGGAGACTTAGCAAATGCAAGAACAGTTCACGGAACTACTGCTCCTGTATATTTTAATATGAGTGATGCGCATTCTGTCGCATCTGTAAACTCAACTCCATCCAAGAGTTATATTGCAGACATCTATCCTAATGATGTAAAGCAACTAACTGGATCTGTAACTGCAGCTGCAAATTCAAACACAATAAAAGGTACAAACACAGGCTTTGTATCAGATCTTAAAATTGGGGATTTGATTGAATTTCAGGATACTGATGGCGTAGTTCATCGTTCAGAAGTCACACAAATAGCAAGTAACACTTCTCTTACAGTTTTACAGAGCACTGCTGCTGCCACGGTTGAGGGTTCTACCATTCTAAGAGTCAGATCAATTTTAGAAGAGCAAGAAGAACTGGTAATGATATCTAAATTACCTAAATTTGCAATTAAAACCCTCAAGCCTGCATCTTTAAATAATTTAGTCGATACCACACTTACAGTTCGTAGACAAGTCACCAAGGCACTCACTGGTGGTGGTTTAAATATTTCCATCCCAGAGGGAGAAACTTTTCCTTCATTCACAGTAGATGATTATGTTGTTCAAGTTCTTGAGGAAGCATCTTCTAATCCATTATATCCAGCAGGAACAATATTAGCTGCAAACACATCTGGAACAGGGTGTACCATTACAGGCACAGGTGCAGGAACACAATCTCTAGCTATTTCTCTAACAGGAGGACAGGATGAAGTACTAAAGGTTACATTCACAGTAGAAATTGCTGTTGCAAATGAAAAAACCAAAACTCTTCAGCCAATGAATACATTGGAGGTTACAAACAAGAGTGGAAATATATTTGGAACAAATGCTACTGATGGAGAAATTTCATTAAACAAAGCAGATATATTTAAAGTTCGAGCAGTATATGAATCAGCAGACTTTTCAACTACTCCTGTAGCACCAACTTGTACTTATAACAATGGACAAATCAATACTCTTTCAACAGAAATTTTCCAGCCTGGAGAAACAATTACAGGATCTAATGGTGCAGTTGCTAGAGTAATCGATGGGGGGCAAACAGGATCAACCACAACATTTTCTTTTTCATATTTAACTACTAAAACTTTTGCAAACGGAGTAACTTTAACATCAGCACAGAATCAATTTACAAACACTCTTACAGTAGAGGCTGTGACTGCTGGAGATAGTGATATTCTAAAGAATTTCGAGATAGATGATGGACAACGAGATACCTATTATGATATTGGTAGAATCTCAAGAAAGCCTGGTGTTCTTGTTCCAGCAGGAAGACTCTTAATTGTATTTGATTATTTTACGCATGGTGCAGGAGATTATTTTAGTGTAGATTCTTATCCAGTAGGAACTGCAACTAATAGTATAACCTATGATGAAATACCAACTTATTCTGCAACAAGAATTGACCCAGATGTTATTGCACCTACAGGACAATACGAGTTAAGGGATTCAGTAGATTTTCGGCCTAGAGTTGGAGATTTCGATCCAGGCACTGCTTATGGTTCTGCAGCACAAACAGACCAACAATTAAATGCAACTTCAAAATCACCATTTCAATTTGATAGTAGAGACTTTTCATTAGGATCTAGTTCTTTGATTGATATGCCGAAAACAGATAAAACATTCCTTACTTCTTTTGATTATTATTTACCACAAAACGGAGCTTTGTTTTTAGATTCAGAAGGAGAATTTAAAACAGTTGTTGGGGGTGCAGCTGAAAATCCAGAAATGCCAACTCCTATTGATGATGCAATGAAACTTGCATCTTTTAGGATTCCTCAGTATACCTTTGATCCTTTGGATATTGGTGTCCGCAAAATGAGGAACCGCCGATTTACAATGAAAGATATTGGTTTTATTAATCAAAGAGTTCAAAACTTAGAGTTTTTTACACAATTGAATATGCTTGAAAAATCAACCGAATCTTTTCAAATTCAAGATTCGGATGGACTTGATCGATTCAAGAATGGATTTGTTGTTGATAATTTTAAAGGACATGGAACTGGAAATGCATCTCATCCAGATTATAAAAATTCTATGGATATGGCAATCGGAATTTTGCGACCAGAGTTTAATACTAATGCCATAGAATTAAGTGAATCTGCAACAACTGATGCACTAAGAACTGCAGCTGGTTATCAAAAAACAGGAGATTTACTTACTTTACCTTATGTAGAATCAACTATTATTACTCAACCTTTTGCTTCAAGAATTGAAAACGTAAATCCATTCAATGTGATTGCATGGATCGGTACTCTCATTTTAGATCCCGCATCTGACATTTGGAAAGATACAAAGAGAATGCCAAATCTCGTAATTGAACGTGAGGGAACATACGACACATTCCTTGCAAGAAATGATGGTTCAGCAGTTAATACTGTCTGGAATGAGTGGGAGACATTCTGGACAGGCGAACCACAAGTATTTGAATCAGTAGGTTGGAGGGAACAAACTAGATTTAGAGCACAAGTTCCTGCTCGTAGAGTAATGGTTACTGAAAAAGCCACAGTTGAAGAAAGTCAATCAAGAACTGGAGTTGCAACCAAAGCAGTTCCAAGACTTGACTATGAATCAAAAGGAGACAGCGTTGTCAGTACAGAAATTCTTCCATTTTGTAGAGCAAGAGATGTAAATTTTGATGGGTCTGTTTTTAAGCCTAGATCAAGACTGTATGCATTTTTTGATAATGTAGATGTATCTCAATATATTACTCCAAAAGTACCATACATCAATAAGTATACTGCTTTCACTTCTGTTGGATCTGCTGATATTGTAAATTCAGCTACAGCCACAGGAACCATCAATGTCACTAGTACAGGTGTTTTTCCTACAACTGGTAAGATACAAATTGATGATGAAATCATGTCATATTCCAACAAATCCTCTACAACTTTTACAATCAGTGCTAGAGGACAAGATGGAACGGCAGCTGCAACTCATGCTGTCAATTCGGTAGTTTATAAAGTTCCAGAAATGGGTGATCCACTGGTTACTGGTGCTACAGGAAAAATGGCTGGAACCTTTTCAATACCAGATCCAAACATATCTGGAAATCCTGCATTTAAGGTAGGTGAAAGAGTTCTTAGGATGACCTCTGATTCTACAAATGCAACTCTTTCAGGTGATGTTGATACAGCTGGAGAGGCAACTTACTTTGCAAAAGGATTACTGGATAATATTCAAGAAACTATCATTGCAACTCGAAATCATGATGAGCATATAGTTGAGGTTACTCAGAATAGAACTGTTTTTAGTACCAGAGTTTCAGATAGACAAACTGGATGGTGGGATCCGCTTGCTCAGTCTTTCATATTAGACACTAAAGGTGGAGCTTTCATTACTTCTCTTGATGTCTACTTTCAATCAAAATCGGAGACTGTACCAGTTCAATGTCAAATTCGTACTATGAAAACTGGCTATCCAACAACTACAATTCTACCTTTTGGAAGAGCAACAGTTGAGCCTTCAGATGTTCAAATTTCAGATGATGCATCTTTGCCAACTAGATTTACTTTTCCTTCTCCTGTATATTTGATGCAGGATGTTGAGTATTGTTTTGTAATCATGGCAAACACGCAAGACTATCATGTATGGTTGTCTCACATGGGAGATGTAGAAGTTGGTGGAAGTAGAATGATTTCAGAGCAACCTTATGCTGGTGTTCTTTTCAAATCTCAGAATGCATCTACATGGACTGCATCTCAGATGGAAGATATGAAATTTACTATAAGGCGTGCTAGTTTTTCAACAAATGAGGGAGTTGTAACTTTACAGAATAATGCAATAGAACCTACTACATTAGAAGTAAATCCAATCACATTGATTCCAGATTCTAAAAAGGTATTTGTAAGTCACCCAAATCATGGAATGTACAAAGCAGATACAAATAATGTAATAATTGCTGGTGTTCCATCATCTACAATTCAGGGTTATGATATTTCTAATATCAATGGAACCTATACACAACTCTCTGAGGTTGGAATAGATCATTACATATTGGATCTAGAAAATCATGGAGGAGGTACTGCTCCAGGCTCTAATTTTACAGATGCTGTTGCTGTTGGAGGTGCTACCATTACTGCAACTCAAAACTATGCAATGGATAGCGCAAAAACAATTCTTCAGATTATGGAATTGTCTGGAACATCCTGTAAAACAAGAATTAGAACTACTTCAGGAACTAGTCCTTCTGGAGTTACAGGTGGGAACGTACCAAAAGGGGGAGGAGAAACATCTTTTACTCTTACCACATTATCTAATGCAAAAGAAATTACACCTAACACAAATATCGAATTTGACAATCCTAGATTGATAGCATCTCCAATTAATGAAACAAGTGAGATGACAGGTAATAAGTCTTTTCAAACAACTTTAACATTCAATACTGAATCGGAAAATCTTTCTCCTGTCTTGGATATTCAAAGGATGGGATTATTTGCAATTCAAAATCGTTTGAATAATATCGAAGTTAATTCGGATTTGTTTTCTAGTAGCACACTTACTGCTTCTAATACTGATGGGTCTACTCCTTTTGGAGACAGATATAAAAACTCAACCTCACCAGCTGGAGATGCAAACTCAGCAATTTATATTACAAGAAAAATAGGTCTACAAAATTCATCAACTGCATTAAAAGTTTTGTTTGACGCAAATCGCCCTAGCTCATCTTCAATAGATGTTTATTGGAAGGTTCTCCGTTCAGATGATACTGCTCAATTTGATGATATTACATGGACTGAAATGCCTCTTGATAAAGCTGTATCTGAATCGAAAAATTATGATGATTACAGAGAGTATGCTTATGAGGTTTCTGGATTAGACGGATTTATTGCTTTTGCTATAAAGATTGTCATGAAAGGTACTAACTCGGCAGAGCCTCCTAAATTAAAAGATTTTAGAGCAATTGCACTTGCACTATGATGAATGAACCAAAATTTGAAGTTGTTAAGGATAAGCCTGAGTTAATCAGAGATACTTACAGCAAGGGAATCGTAAATAGAGATACAGATGCATATAATAAGTATATGCTATCAGCTGAAAAGAGAAAAAAAAGAAATTTAAAAATAGACAAAACTGTAGAGGAAATAAATATTCTAAAGGAACAAATGTCGGATATGCAGGACACACTCCGATTAATTTTAAGCAAAGTCAATGGCAACTAGAACTACAGAAGCAAGTAATACCCTAGAAACCTTTCGGGTTAATTTTAATGGGTTGGTAGACGATATTGGAAATGTCACAGTCACTTCCGCAGGAGATCAACTCAATACTACTGCAAATACAGTAGTAGGTGCCATCAACGAAATCTTTGTTGGTTTTGAATTAGCAACTAATCTCAGTGCAGCTAATCACTCTGGTTCAGGTAATGAAAATACCCATACAAGTCCAGCCAGATTACAACCATCAAGCGCAGAAACATTTCATTTAATTGGTTCCGCATCAGTATATAGCGGATCAGTTACAACAACTAATATCGTTACTGATATAACCGCCGACGATACAATATCTTTTTCTTTAAACAATAATCTTACAAGTCTAGTTAGTGTACAGACGGATAAAATACACCCAACAACTGGAAGTAGTACTTTTGTTCAGTTTTCAGATGCCGATGCATCAAACACATATTCAATAAAATTTGTAAGTCCAGGCGACACGAATTTAGACTTTGGATCTACTCAAGGATTTGCTGCAGCAATGGCGGTTGCATTAGGATGATAAATATAACAGAACTTGGAGTAAACAATGGCCAATAATTTTATCAATGCTATCAAGACAGATATCACTACTGATAGTACGTTACCAACAACGATATACTCTCCATCGGGAATAAAAGCTATCTGCATCGAATTAGATGTATCAAATAAGAGTAGTGCTGGAGTAAATGCTACAGTGCAAATAGAAGACAGATCAGAACGATTGGGAAACACAGGAAACGCATACACTATTGCAACTGTAGCAATAGATGCAACAGGAGTATTGACAACAACTAGTGGAGCTGCACACGGACTTCAAGTGAATGATCGTGTTTTATTCACGGCATCCTCTGCACCTAGTTTTACAAATGCAAGTTTGCCTCCAAGTGGAGATACATCACTATCAACAACTAAATTTTACTATGTACAATCTCGTCCATCAGCATCAACATTTACGATTGCTGAATCAAAAAGTGCAACATCTCCTTTGTCATTTGATGTTGCAGGAAGTGGAGTAGCATTTTACAGAGTTTTTCTTGCAGATGTAGTTAAGGATGCCCCGATTCCAGTTGGAGGTACATTGAAAGTTATTTCTGGTCAAAAACTAGTTTTGGAAGCTAGTGATACACTTTATGCATATTGTACAGGTGCTAATAGTGCAGATGTCATTGCATCAGTTCTTGCAGACGTTTCATAAGGAAAAATAAATGTCGTATATTGGAGTACAATCACAGAATCAAATAAGTCCTCAGTTTTCCAGAGAGGTTATCAATGGTGACGGCTCTGCAACTGAGTTCACTCTGATTCAAGACGTGCCTGGATTTAATGCTGACAATATCATGGTTGTTGTCAACAACGTAATTCAGGAACCAGTTGCAGCTTATACAATCAAAGAGGATGCAAATGGTAATCCAAGAGTCTTAGATTTTGGTGCTGGAAACGTACTCTCAACTACAGACGAATGTTACGTTCAGCATAGAGGAGTCGGTACTCTGAACATGACTCCAGCAGCTGGTTCAGTAAATGCGGCTGCTCTTCAGGACAATCTGAGATCTGGAAACGTAGACTCCTTTACTGCAACGGCAGGACAGACTACATTCACATTGACAGAGACTCCTCTGAATGCTCAGAGTATTTCGGTGTTCGTCAATGGTATCTATCAGAAACCAACAACAAACTTTACAGTTAGTGGTACAACTCTGACACTGACAGCTGGTGCAGTTGCAGGAGATGAGATTGACGTAATTCATCACACAATAAGAACTACAGTTACTCATGTTGCTGATGGTAGTGTAACAAGTGGAAAACTGGATACCAATATTCAGGTTGCTGGAACACTTGGAGTTACAGGAGCATCAACTCTTACAGGTAACGTAACCGCTGGGGGAAACCTCACAGTCACAGGAAATCTTACAGTTAATGGTACACAGACAACAATCAATACTGCAACTCTGGATGTTGAAGATAAAAACATAGAGATTGCAAAAGTCGCATCACCTTCAGACACAACAGCGGCTGATGCAGGAATAATAATCAAGGGAGCCACAGACAAGACCCTACAGTGGAAAAGTGCAACAAATTCCCTTTCATCTAACGTAAAACTTGCTGAGAATGCCGGGTCTTCTGCATATCATCGGCCACTAACAACATCTTTAGCATTAGGATTATAGGAG
>Ga0160423_10002051_pt1 | contig 16866 bp, 14 predicted proteins | sample CRUFie14St8metaG_FD_108191 | JGI IMG/M metagenome (GOLD analysis project Ga0160423, IMG submission 108191) | Marine microbial communities from the Costa Rica Dome - CRUD Field 142mm St8 metaG | ecosystem: Environmental > Aquatic > Marine > Oceanic > Photic zone | place: Costa Rica: the Eastern... | reverse complement strand
TGCGACAGGATGCACCTCGTACAATTACAACATTTCGGGCACTTGGCTACTTGAGTACCGTCGTAATGGAGAGGTAGTCCATTCCGAAGATGGCACATTTGCGACACTCGTTGTACTTGAGGGCGGCACTGATGATTTCGGCGTCCAAGCGCGGGACAAGTTTTACGTGTTCGAGGACACGAGCAAACTTGACGACGTAATTCAATTTGACAACTTCGACGGTGACTGGGATGCCGGCGACATGGACCTGAACTCTATGCGGGACATGGCTGTCAGAAATGATTTGTGGGATGCAAATTACTTTTGGAAATACTGGCCCGTTGGTACCTACCAGTACGACTACACGACGGCCGACGATTACGCACGCGTGTCGACTCCTGCAGGACTGAAATTTGATGCCAACGAGGGCGTAGGCGGCCCAGATCGAATTAGCGGAGACCCGGAAGAAGTTGTCACGGTGCCGGCCACCGAGCCCACAAGAGACGGATACCAATTCGTCTCGTGGAACACAGCATCGGACGGTTCTGGAACGGCGTACGACCCAGGTGACTCTTTCACTCTCGGGTCGAGCACAGACGTCGAAACGCTATACGCACAATGGACAGACCAGGTACTCACAATCATCGCACCGGAGACCTCTGTGCCGGAAACAACCAATGTTCCAACCCCGTCGGACGTCACGCTTCCAGCCACCGGCGCATCAGGCGGGTCAGTGAACCCAGTGCTGTTTGTGTTGGGTCTCGGCGGGCTTTTGATGTTGTTTGGCAGGCGTCGAACGCCTGATCGTAAATAAATACAAAGGTCTTCAGTCAGCGACGCGGAAAGTACCGGTGGTGCGCTCTTTTGCGTCGCGGGTAACGAGAAGGAGCTCTTTTGAGCATAGTCGGACCGCAAAAACCAATCAGGACAGGCTGTTTCTTTGTAGCGGTGGCTCTCCTTAGTGTTTCATGCAGCAGGTCTGACTCATTGACAGCAACAGAGGAATCTCCGGGTGCAAGTTCACCTACTTCTAGTGTTCCCGCAGCTGAGAAAGATGAAGCGAGTTCACCGTCAAGCAGTTTGGAATCCCGAGATTCCAGTTACATCTTTGATCAGAACCAGTTGCACACATTCGAGTTACAGCTGTCGGACGCCTCCCTTGATCTCTTGAACGCTGATCCGATGGCGGAGGAATATGTGGAGGGGGAACTTGTCTTCGAGGGTGAGACTGTTGGCCCGGTGGGAATCCGGTACAAGGGCTCAGTTGGTGCTTGGGTGGGCTGTGTCGGCGCAGGAGAGATCTTCGCTAGTGGCGGTTCAAAGGCGTGCACAAAACTATCGATGAAAGTAAAAATCAATTGGGATGATCCTGATGCAGAATTTTTTGGTTTGCGAAAACTTCAGTTCCACTCACAGAACCTTGATGAAACCCTCATGCACGAGCGTCTTGGATATTGGCTTTTCCGAGAAATGGGAGTTCCCGCCCCCCGGTCGGTTCACGCCCGCTTGGTCGTCAACGGTGAGTTCGTAGGCCTATTTGCTTTAACGGAGCAAATAGACGGGAGGTTTACCCGATACAACTTTGAAGACGGAACTGGAAATTTGTATAAGGAAGTATGGCCACTCCGATCAGACGGAAAACCTCGATCGAATAGCGAGTTTTACGAGGGACTCAAAACGAACGAGGATGATAAGAATTTAGATATGAGCCAAATGATCTCTTTCGCAGAACAGATCGCATCCGAAGATGATGGACGCGAAGTAATGCGAAGGTGGATGGACGTCGAGGAAATTATCTCGTACGCCGTGGTTGACCGAACGATTCGGAACGACGATGGAGCCTTCCATTGGTATTGCAGTGCAGACGAAGCCAACTTCGGCAGTGACTGTGGAAACCACAATTTCTATTGGTACTCAAACCCATCGACGGGGAAAGTACACCTCATTCCTTGGGACTTGGATAACGCGTTTGAGAACATCCTGTTTGATGCAAACCCGGTGACCCCTATCGCCGATAAGTGGGGTGAAACTAGTAATGGCTGCAAGGGTTTCGCCTACGGCGAGTGGTATCTCCCTCAGAGGTCGGCTGCGTGCGACAAAATTACTTACATCTGGTCCACATTTGAAGAAGAATTCGAACGGTTACGCAATGAGTTCCTCCAAGGTCCCTTCGCAAAGGAGCAGGTTGATCTTCTGCTGGACGCGTGGGAAGAGCAGATTTCGCCCGTGGTAGTCGAGGCCGCAGAAGCCCACGACGACGCTCTTCGATTTGAAGACTGGAAAGACGCCCTGGACGTCTTTCGCCGAAGCCTCGCTTACGCTCGATAGGGCAAATGGATTTCTGTCGGATCAATGGGTACGAGATCTAAATTCCTAGCCACGCGTTACAGTATCGATCCCTGCATAAAGAAACGCAGTGCATTTTGCTGACTAAAAATAGAAGACGCCGCCGGCCAAGTTCCGTAAAGTAGCGATATGTCATCACGAGCAACCCCTTGGTCGAAGTTAGGCGGAGTTGTCGCTGCCGTGTCTCTCATCATGAGCGCATGCGGAGGTTCATCAAACGAAGACACCGGTGAAAGCAGCGGTAGGGGTGACAGTGCCGGAGTATCGAGTGATCGGATCGCCGACCTTCGCTCATCGGCCACCCTCGCCGAGGGCGCATTCCAAGGCCTATCAACTGAAAATCAAGTATGCATGCTGAACGCTATTTCCGAAGACGATGACCTCGGCGATGCGCTCATCGCAGGTGACGAATCACCCCCCGTACAACTTGCGTTGATGCGAGTCCTGCTCGGGTGCGATGGCGAAGCCGCAATCAATTTGATTTCTGGCGGCGACAGTGGACTTGACGACTTGTCCGAAAAAGAGTTCACCTGTTTAGTTGATTCGATGATCGCCAATGACGAGGTTTTGGCAGACGCAGTGTCAGGATCAGGAGCGCTCATCGCCCAGGTGTTGCTCGAGTGCGCGCCCGAAGCAGCAGTCGCTGACCTTGCAGATGAGCTCGGCATTACCTCTGAACAAGCGTCCTGTTTGATGACGAGCGACAACGGCATCGTCGAGCTCTTGATCTCAGGCGAACCGTCAAGTGAAGAAGAGGCAATCGAGTTTCTTGAGACGATCGTAGAGATTTCCGCAGAATGCGGCCTCGAAGATGTCTTTGGCCTTAGCGACATTTCTTCGGAAATAGAGAGCAGCGACGATGTCGCCGTAATTGATCAAGAAACCCTTGACGAGCAATACAGTCTCTGCGAAGAGGGCGATATGCAAGCTTGCGACGACCTGTATTTCAACGCCCCATTTGGTTCAGAAGAAGAAGCATTTGCCAAGACGTGTGGGAATACGTCTGAAACCGAGTTTGGCGGCAACTGCGCCAACATGAACACCGACTACCGCAGTGACTGTGAAGCGGGCGACATGGAAGCCTGCGACCAATTGTTCTTTCTTTCAGATGTGGGTTCAGACGACGAAGACTTTGGACGAACATGTGGTGGCACTGCTGATGGAACAACCGCCGGGCTGTGCAGCAGTACCGATGAGTAATCGGCACACTGCATCTCCGGTACGTCCTAACCATTGACAACTCGCCAGACTGACCCTGTGACAACAGCGCAGCAACCTGGCCACCGTCAGGTACCGGCCTATCTACCGATTGTTGCCGTAGGAATTGTTGTCTTGCTTTTTGGGCTTGGCCCTCCGCTGACCAAACTCGTCACAGCACCACCGTTAGTGGGCGGAACTATGAGGTTCCTACTGTCGACTCCATTGCTCTTCCTCTTGCTGAAGGCTCGGGGCGGGCAAGCGTCGTTCACTCTCCTCCGATCGACGATGTGGCCTGGCTTAGCGTTCGGAACCAACTTATTGTTCGTATTTGCGGCAGTTCAAGAAGCAACCGTTTCGGTGCTGTCGACGACCGTCGCCACCCAACCCGCGCTGTTGCTTCTGCTCGCAGGGCCAATTTTTGGAGAAAAACCTCGGTTGCGTCAGGTGTTGTGGACCCTTGTCGGAGTGTCGGGAACCGCAATAGTGATTCTCAGCGCCCAGTCAGAAGTGCGTGCAAGCGCAATCGGAATTTTTTGGGCACTGTGCGCACTCCTAACATTCAGCGCCTATTGGGTGCTTACCCGTATCGCCCGGTCAAGCACCAATGTCGATCCGATCGAGTGGATGTTTAGTGTCAATATCTGGGCTTTGGTTGCAGCGGTCCTTCCGATTCTCGTTACTGGATCGGTTTCCGAGTTCAACAAATTCGGCGGCATGGATTGGATCTGGATTCTGCTGATTGCGGTGTTTACCGGGGCGATGGGCCACGTGTTGATGAGTTGGGCTCATGCATACGTCGAAGCTGCACGGTCGTCGCTCTATTTGCTGGGAATGCACGTTGTCGCAGTTGGGGCTTCATGGCCGATACATGGTGAAACCCTGACGCCACTGCAGATGCTGGGTGGCATTGTGGTTTTGGGCGCAGTTGCGATGGTGATACGAACGCCCTCGGAATCCGGATAGCAGTCTGATCACGTGGTCGGGCGTGCCATAGATAGCCGGCACAAAGCCAGGTTGACCGAATCGCGTGGGCTTGCCATGATCATCAGTGGAACCAACTAACTACGATCGTGTTGTGCGTGATCCGTTGAACAGTCGTCTTGCCCCGTTTGGAACCACCATTTTCGCCACTATGTCGGCGTTGGCGGTTGAGACTGGAGCGATCAACCTCGGTCAAGGGTTTCCTGACACCGACGGACCTTCGGAGGTTCTTGACGCTGCAGTGAATGCGATTAGGTCGGGTCAGAATCAGTATCCACCGGGCATTGGAGTGCCAGAACTCCGGCATGCCGTCGCCGACCATCAACAGAGGTTTTGGGGGCTTGAATTTGACCCTGACACTGAGGTGCTCATCACTGCAGGCGCAACCGAGGCCCTCGCTGGGGCACTATTAGGAACGCTTGAGCCGGGAGATGAAGTGGTTGTATTCGAGCCGATGTACGACTCATATCAAGCTTGCATTGCGCTGTCGGGAGCAAAAGTTGTTCCAGTACTGCTCCGACCAACCCCAGACGGATATCGATTTGATGAAAATGAACTTAAGGCTGCGATCAGACCTCAGACGAGATCAATCTTGTTGAACACACCGCATAACCCGACGGGCAAAGTGTTTACGCGTGAGGAGATTACCTTTATCTCATCTCTTGCAATCGAGCATGACCTCATGGTGATTACTGATGAGGTTTATGAGCACCTCATTTTTGACGGTCGTGAACACGTTTCGATGGCAGGACTACCGGGGATGCGCGAACGAACGTTGACAATCTCGTCGGGAGGAAAGACGTTCAATACGACTGGTTGGAAGATCGGGTGGATCTGTGGGCCGCAAGAATTGCTTCGTGCCGCAATGAGCGCCAAGCAGTTTCTGACCTATGTCAATGGTGCGCCGTTTCAACCAGCCATCGCTGCTGGGCTTCGCCTCGGAGATGACTACTTCAACCGACTGGCGGCCAGTCTTGCTGACACCCGAGATCGTCTCGGGGAGGGACTTTGCGCAGCTGGTTTCGATGTATTCCCTTCGGAGGCAACGTACTTCACCACCGTCGACATCACACCACTTCGCTCCGACGGCGACGGCGTCGCCTTCTGCACCGAGCTTCCGCACAAAATCGGCGTGGTTGCAATTCCGAACCAAGTGTTTTACGTCAACCCGGAGCATGGGAGAAGTTTGGTGAGGTTTGCTTGCTGCAAACGACCAGAAGTGATCGACGAGGCGGTCGAGCGACTCGTCACGCTTTCGGCGTAAGCGGTTTGCCCATCATCGCAACAACAATGCCGTAGGGCGTAGGGCGCTGCACGAGTTCGTAAAATCCGAGTCTTTGGTGGAAGGCGAGCGAGACATCGTTGCGTGGTTCAACATTAACTTCCAAACCAAAAATTTCGGCGTCCGGTACGTGTTTGACACCGCGTCGTTCGGTTTCTAAGTACAGAGCTCGACCGATGCCGTGTCGGTGAAATGATTCGTCGACAACAACTCGATCAAGGTAGATGAAGTTCCCATAGTTGTCTGAAAACCATTGGTAGTTAGTGCTGTCGTACTGAAGGCCGTGCGTCATGGTGAGAGAAAACCCGGCCGGGACCTCGTCGACCCAAGCGGTAAGGGCGATGGCGGAGCGTTCGAACAGATAGGTGAAACGTTCGCCTTCAGCATCGCTGACCGCTGGCACATGCTGCTGGTTGAGAGCGATAACCCACGGGAAGTCATCAGGAGTCATCGAACGAACATCAATTGCCATGACGTAAGTATGCGCGGATGCGGTCTTGGGTTAACAAATGTTGAGTGCCCGGAGTGCATCGACTTCGAGAATCGCTCTAATCTCGGCGTGTGCTCTTCCAAAAACGAACCGACATGATCCGACCCGAAGAAGCGTTACCAGGTCGTGCCGAACCGATGGCGGTGGCCGAGATGCACCCCGTTCTCGGCACACCACTGGTCGGGCCGTGGCCAGATGGACATGAGGTGATCTATTTTGCGATGGGGTGTTTTTGGGGAGCCGATCGAATCATGTGGCAAATTCCTGGCGTGCATTCAACGGCATGTGGGTACATGGGTGGGTGGACACCGAATCCCACATATGAAGAGACCTGCACATCGCGAACCGGGCACACCGAAATCGTGATGGTGGTCTTCGACCCGAATGTTGCGAATATTGAGACTCTGCTAGCGGCGTTTTGGGAGAACCACGACCCCACAACAGCGAACCGTCAAGGCAATGACATCGGCACTCAGTACCGGTCAGCGATTTACACGACGACCCCTGACCAACTGTTGGCGGTGGACGCATCCCGCGATCAGTATCAAGCATCGCTTTCGCAGTCGGGATACGGAAATATTACGACTCAGATCTGTGACGCCGCCGAAGCTGGCGACGGTATCTTCTACTTCGCCGAGGACTACCACCAGGGCTACCTTCATAAGTATCCCGCTGGATACTGCAACCACGGGTTCTGCCAAGTGGCGTACGCCACTCCATAACCGCTGCGTTAGTCGCCTTCGGTAAGTAACTCCCCGACGCGCAACTGGCTTGCGTGCAATCCGTCCGCTGCGACGCGGTCGCCGAGGGTTACCTGTTCAGCGATACCGCCGTTGGCGATAACGATGATCCAAGTTGCTGAACGCACAGTTGACAAGCGGTGAGCGGCCACGATCGTGGTTCGACCGGTGAGAGCGGAGGAAAGCACGTCTTGAACCAAAGCTTCATTTTCGATGTCAAGGTGACTTGCATCATGTGGTGAGGGCCCATGCGCGTGACCTTATGTTAAGGACCCGTGGCGCAAGTGCATTACGGGCCTACCCTGAACTTATGTCGTGGCATCGGGTGCTCCATACGGTTGTCATAGCTGCATTCGCAGCATCATGTGGAGCGCCACAGCCTGTGCGGCTGGTGTCGTCCGAGACGACGGTGAGTTCGTCGCAGCCCGCAGTCGACGACTCAAGAGAACTTTCGAGTGAAAGAGCCGCAGGTGAACCACAACTCGAAGATGTGGTGGTGCCTGATCTTGAGTGGACCCCGCTCAGTTCAGAGACCGATTCAACAGAGCTTGTCGTCCCTCTCGACTACAGCAATCCCGACGGTGACACCATCACTTTGTACGTCGTACGTCACTCTGCGCGCAGCCAAGATCGCCGCATCGGCTCTCTATTGGTCAACCCAGGTGGTCCAGGGTTCGGTGGTTCAGTACTTGCTGCCTTTGCGCCCCAGATCTATGACGATGCGTTACTCGACCGGTTCGACATTGTTGGATGGGACCCACGCGGCACCGGGCAAAGCACTCCGGCTATCGATTGCATCGACGATTACGACCCGTTTTATGCAGAGGTCGACGTCACCCCCGAAACGAATGAAGAACGTCGAACTCTAGTTGAAATTGCGCAAAAGTTCGCTGACCAATGCGTCGGTACGAACGAAGGATTGACGACTCACGCAGGCACGAACAATTCGGCCCGAGATATGGATGTTTTGCGCCGGGCCCTTGGTGAAGAAAAGATCAGCTACTTCGGGTTCTCCTATGGAAGCGAACTTGGTGCTACTTGGGCGACACTGTTTCCCGACACAGTTCGAGCAGCAGTGCTTGATGGAGCAGCTGACCCAAATGCTGACAGCCTCGAGTCATCTCTGCAACAACTCGAAGGTTTTGAAGCCTCACTCACCACGTTTCTGCAACGCTGCAGTAGTGATGTCTCGTGCAAATTTCATAATGATGGAAACGCAGAGGCGGCATTTGAAGCGCTGCTTCAAACACTCGATGTAAACCCGGCCCCGACATCTAGCGGTCGCCCGCCGGCCAATCTCGCTGTCGCCATCAATGGCGTGATCGAAGCGATGTACTCAGATTCATTTTGGCCGACCCTTGATGCAGCCCTTACAGCGGCTGCATCTGGCGATGGTTCAGGATTGCTTGCCTTACACGACGCGTACTACCAGCGCCAACCAAACGGAACCTATGGAAATGAGCTTGAGGCATTTCAGACCATCAGTTGTGCGGACACCGCAGAACGCCTCAGCGTTGCCGAGGAGGACGCCCTCATTAACGACTACCGTGCGGTAGCTCCTCGACTTGTGCCCGAAGGGTCAGTGGGTCAGTACTTCTGCACGTTCTTCCCCGCGGCGCACGATCCGCGGGTCGACATCACAGGTGTTGGCGCCGGGCCGATTGTCGTCATCGGCACCACCGGTGATCCTGCGACTCCGCTCTCATCAACTGAGTCAATGGCAGATGCCTTGGATGATGGCCGACTCGTCGTAGTGGAGGCCGATCAGCACACTGGGTACGGGGTAAACCAGTGCATCAATGAACTCGTCAGCGACTACCTCATCGAACTTACGGCACCAGCAGACGACACGAGGTGTCGCTAAGCGACGCCTCAAGAGCGACCCGCAGTCGCCGATTCTTTGGCGGAAGGAGTGGGATTCGAACCCACGGAGGCCCGAAGACCTCAACGGCTTTCGAGGCCGTCCCATTCGTCCGCTCTGGCATCCTTCCGTCGATGGAGGCTATCGGGCAACGTGAGTCAGGGCGACCGCTCTTGTGAACTCAGCGTCGTCGATCAGCAAAGAAGCGTTTCAGGAGCTGCGAGCTTTCCTCGCTGCGAACCCCGGCGATCTGCGGTATTCGATGATTCAACACGTCGGAGTTGGTGAGATCAAAGCAAGTCCCCGAGGCACCAGCTTTCGGGTCATGTGCGCCGAAGACGAGCATGCCGAGCCGGCTGTTGACCATCGCGCCTGCGCACATCACACACGGCTCAAGGGTGACGACTAGTAGGCACTCCTCGAGGTGCCAGTTGCCAATGACGTTTGCGGCGTCACGTAATGCGAGTACCTCAGCGTGGGAAGTCGGGTCGCCGGTTAACTCACGTTCGTTATGGCGAGCTGCGATCACACTGTGCCGATGGATGACAACGGCACCGACAGGAACGTCGCCATGAGACTCTGCTGCGCGCGCTTCTTCAAGTGCGTGCGACATCCACGTGTCGAGTTCGCTGGTAGTGAAGTCATCGGGTGTGAGAACTCCCATAACGGCAGGCTACGTCGCTTATGATCTGACAGGGTCAGTTTGGGTGGCCTCCCATAGGATTCGACATGTGAACCCCTCCGTTCCTGTTGCCTCTCGGCAACGGATTCCCAAATTTGCACCGAAGAGTATGTTCTACGGCTGGGTTGTTGTCGGGGTTGCGGTGATTGCGGTGCTGATGACAGCTGGAAGCCGCGCTGCGCCGGGAGCGCTTCTCGTCGACATGGAACGCTCAACCGGTTGGAGCACGTCAACGTTGTCGATTGCTGCGTCGATCAGTCTCGTGATGTACGGAGTGGGTGGACCGCTCGCCGCGCTCGTGATGTCGAGGATCGGCCTCCGGTCAACAACGGTGATGAGTTTGTTGCTCGCTGCGGTGTCGTTTTTGTTCAGCGCCCGAACTGAATCACTGTGGTCGTTTTACCTGTGGTTTGGCTTTGGAGCGGGTCTTGCGAGTGGACTTATTGCGAGCGTGCTTGGCGCAACGATTGCAAATCGTTGGTTCGTTGCTCGTCGAGGGCTTGTCACCGGCATTTTTGGTGCGTCGACGAGTGCTGGGTTGTTGGTGTTCTTTCCGTTCTTTACTGCGTTGGCGGCAAACTCGGGTTGGCGTCGATCACTCGAAATCGGCGCTGTTTTACTTGTAGCCACGGCAATTCCAGCGGCCTGGTTGATGCGTGATGCGCCGGCTGATGTTGGACTTGCGCCTTATGGCGGCACTCCAGAACCAACAAGGGCGCCTGATCGTGGGCTCTTCCGCCGCGCTTTGCGTCGACCTGAGTTTTGGTTGCTGGCGGTGACGTTCATGGTGTGTGGGGTAACGAGTAACGGGCTTGTTGGCCAGCACTTCATTGCTCACGCAACTGAACACGGATTCGCCGAGGTCACCGCAGCGAATTGGCTTGCAGTTATGGGGGTGTTCAACTTTGTCGGCACGCTGGTTAGCGGCTGGCTTACCGATCGATATGACCCTCGCCGGTTGCTGTTCGCGTACTACTCGTTCCGAGGGGTAAGTCTCTTTTTCTTGCCGGTCGTTCACGACAACGTGTCAATCGGTGTCTTTGCAGTTCTGTTCGGTCTCGACTACATCGCAACGATTCCCCCAACGATCATGCTGTGCGCCGAGGCGTTTGGCCGCCACAACGTGGGCGTCGTTTATGGCTGGGTATTTGCAGCTCACCAGATTGGTGCGGCTCTCTCTGCATGGGGAGCGGCCGTCATACGAGAAGCCTCGGGTGACTATACGTGGGCATTCTCCGCCGGTGGAGGTATCGCTATCGCTGCGGGCATGCTGGCCACCATGATTCGACGGCCAACAATTTCGACTCCAGTGTTAGCGAATTGACTTGCGCTACAACGCAGGAGACTTCCCTCCTCGTTGATTACGGTGAAGATGTGTCGAAACTGACTATCGAGCCATTCTTTGAAGGTCCCGCTGGCAGCGGCCAAGGTGGTTGGACAGCGCGGCAGTTTTCAGATCACCTTGACGGTCCGCACACGTTTGCATTGCGTCATCACGTGCCACTCGGTGATGAACTCAACGTGGCGCATGGCGACATAACGCGGTTACTGCATGGTGATGTACCCATCATGGAGGCGACACCATGGACCCCAGATGCGGTGACAACCGAACCAGTGTCGATTGAGGATGCTGCAGAAGCGCGCTCGAATTTTGTCCCATTTCTCGATGACAACATTTCGATGACATGTTTCTCCTGCGGAATTCATCCAACGTCGATGCAGGTGCATGGGGCCCATCTCGGTGATGGCCGCTACGCAACTGATTGGACGGTGCCTGATTGGGCGACATCCTCTCTCGCCGCGTCTGCTGCGCTATGGGCTGCGCTTGACTGCACCGCTGCGTTTTACGTGTGTGGCAGTGACGGTGAACGCATGGCATTTACTGTCCAGTACGCCGTCGACCAGCGGCAAGTAGTTACTCCTGGAGAGCGAGTTGCGATTGTCGGATGGAACGGTGACTACGAGCCGGTATGGGATGGCCGCAAGCGCGGCGCGGCATCAGCGGCATTTGACGAAGATGGCGAAGTCATTGCGCTCGCAAGGTCATTTTGGGTGTCGGCCCCTGAGTGAGAACTCTCCCACTTGGCGTTCCTCGCCCGATCGACGGCTTCGTTATACGAACATAAGCCGCAAGTGGCTGCCCGTGGTCAGCACATTGGTTCCATTGATGGCTCAGAGATGCTGGCATTGTCACCGGTTTCTGAATCTGTTTCCGTGCTTTCCACGTATGAACTGGCTTCAGTCATTCGAAGAGTTTCTAAGTCGTATTTTGCAATATGTGTCGCATCGATGGTCACAATTTGGTTACCGATCACGAGTGCTCGTGTAGTGCTATTCCACCAACGGCAATCGTCGGACTTTGGATGTTCGAGTTCGACCGGTTCTGCGAATGTTTGAAGTTCGCTCATGCGTGTAACGGTGACGGTTCCGTCGTAGTTGGCGGTAGCAGTGAATTCACCTGCTGGCCACCAGAGGAAAGCCCTATGATCGTATTCAGCCGCCGACGCTCCACCGATATCAACCTTGTCAAGTCGCAATGGATTTGTTGAGTCGCTGACATCAAACAGACTGAGTTGCGTTCCAAGTGTTCGCCCTCTGTCATCGGCATCTTGGCCAATGCCGAGCAACTTGCCGTCAGCGATCGGATGCAAATAGCTCGAATATCCTGGGATTTTGAGCTCTCCAGCTGCAAACGGCTGAGTCGGATCAGTCAGATCGACCACGTACAGCGGGTCGGTTTCTCTGAATGTGACGACGTACGCAAGATCACCGATGTAGCGAACTGCGTAGATGCGCTCCGTCAGGCCAAGGCCGCCGACTTCACCCAAAACGTTATAGGTGTTGTTGTCACCGACCGTCAAAATGGTGACTGCGGATTCGCTGATTCCGTCAACGTTGCGTGTGGTGGCGATACGTAGTTCGTCTCCGTGTTCGTTGAGGGCGAATTGACCGATGGTTTCGCCGGGGATTGCTCCCGATGCCAGGTAATACATCGTGTCATTCGTGTTGAACGAAAAAGAGTGGACAGATGTCTTTGGCCCGGGTTGTTGAGGCCATTCAACATCGCTGTTCCAAGCCGTGGTGGTGAAGTGCACACTATTCGCAGTTGCGTACATTGTGTCAGCTCTCGACATGATGCCGAGCTGCCCTTGTGTGATGTCGTTGCGGTGAATGTCACGGGTTGCAACCCAGGTTGTCGTTTGCGCGGTTGGGGACTGCTCTGAGATCGCGATTTGATTGCAGTTGAGCGCTGAGTTAGTGACTCCGTCTTGGAAGACTCTTGGCATCCATTGGTCGATTGTCGAGCGTTCAATTTGTTCAATATTGTGCTCGAGCGCTTCTTCTTCGGTCAGGTTGTCCTCCCATGGGGAGACGAAGTCAAGTTGGTCGCGGTTGGAGGTTTCTAACAAGATGCGGAGGTGACCGTTTACTGACCTCACTCCGACAGTTCGCCCGTCAAGGGTCTCTGTTGATTGAAGTTCAATCCTGCCATCTTCAGTGACGGTGAAGACTCTGATGTGCGTGGTGTCCCACGATTGCCAAAGGTTGGAGACCACTGCGAGTTGCCCATCGTGGAGTACGAGATTGTGTGTGCCATCAGGAAGGATGACCGAATCTGTCACACCAAGCGTTTCGACATCGATGACGTCAAGTTGGTTACTAGATGCACGGAAAATGCGGATGCCGTCAGTTTCTAAGATGTCGCCCTCATCGACCCCAACCTCTTGCGTATTAGTCTCTGAGAAGTCACCTGTGGAGGAATCTGCCGACGCGTCTGACATTTCGGTCGCTCCAACGGATTCTTCGGCTTCCATGACAGTTCTCTCTTCAAGAATCCAGTAGTCGCTTTCGAGCCCCCATGGAGTCACTTCTGTGAGAGCAATCGTTTTGATTTCATCGAGGATGACTTCGCATGTGGTGTCGAACAGCAATCCAGTTCGACCAAACGCTCCGGTGGGCGGGTTGGGCTCGGTTGCTGAAGAGGATGTTTCGGTACCTGATGAGTGCTGTCCGTCGGAGTCGGTGTCGTCGGCGATACAGCCGGTCGTTGTGAGTGCGGCAAGGAGGAGAATTGTGGTGTTCTTCACGTAGTTCATCATGTTGTCCTGTGAGTGAGGTTATGGAGCAGAGCGTTACTCATCTGCTGACATGTTTGACGATGAAGGCGGGAAAACGGTTCCCAGTCTCGCCAACATTTTTTGGATAGTGCGCTGCGGGGTGCATTAGGTGATTGTGTGCCAGTTCGGTCTGGCTGGGATGAAATCTGTTCTGATTAGCTAGATGTGTCCCCAAAGAGAGCATCGCCGCTTGGAGTTTTATCTATTCGATGACTTAGGCAAATTTTCTAAGACCCCTTGGCGGAGAGGGTGGGATTCGAACCCACGGAAGGTTGCCCTTCACACGCTTTCCAAGCGTGCCGATTCGGCCGCTCTCGCACCTCTCCTAGTTGTGTTCCTGCACGATATCGCCCGGTATCGTGAGATCGTTCTTGCGCGTCGGGCCCCGACGGGTGAGGTGACGGTCGGGTCCTGTGCGACGGGCGCCCGTGAATCAGGTCAGGCCCGGAAGGGAGCAGCCTTCAGCGGCATCGCTCGTGCGCCGCAGATCGCCTGGCCGTCGCCTCAGCCGACGGGGCCTCTACGCGTAATACTTTCTTCACCCTCGAAACGGCCGCAAACCATCTGCTGGAACAGTTCCAAGCCGACCAGCTTGAAAGTCTTCGAAGGCCTTTTGTAGCTCCGCCCGGTTATTCATGACGAACGGCCCATATTTCGCAACTGGCTCACGAATCGGCTCGCCACCGAGCACGTAGAGATCAAGATTCTCATAATCTGACGCCGTGAACGTCAGCGAATCTCCAGCATTGAACACAGCGAGTCGACCGGTCTGCATCGGCACCCGCTCGGCTCCTACCGAACCTGCGCCACTCAGCGTGTATGCCAAAGCGTTGTAGGCAGGATTCCAAGGCAGCACCACCTGGTGACCTGCCGACACGGTTACATGACAGATGGTGATAGGAGTGTGAGTTCCACCTGGCCCTTCATGGCCATCGATAATGCCAGCAATGATTCTGATGATCGACCCGGCATCGTGAGAAGTCGCAAGCACTACATCGGAGGGTTCAAGATTCTGGTAGCGAGGCTCAGTCATCTTCTTGGACGACGGAAGGTTGACCCATAATTGCAACCCGTGGAACAGGCCGCCGGTGACCACTAACGACTCGGGCGGTGTTTCAATATGCAGCACCCCTGAACCTGCCGTCATCCACTGCGTTGCGCCGTCGGTGATCGAACCACCACCACCATGTGAATCTTGATGAAGAAACATTCCGTCAATGATGTAGGTCACCGTCTCGAATCCGCGATGCGGATGCCAGTCGGTGCCCCGAGGCTCATAGGGTGCGTAATCCACCTCGCCCATTTGGTCCATGTGCACGAATGGGTCAAGATCAGCATCGCTAATGCCAGCAAATGCGCGTCGTACGGGGAACCCTTCGCCCTCCAGTCCGCGAGGAGCATCGCTCACGAGTTTCACTGGGCGGGTCAACGAGTCAGGAGCATGAACGATTCGGGGAAGTGTCAGAGCGTCGGCAGTGACTGCGGGCATGGAAGATAGTGTGCCCGAACGGAAAGATGGATGAGAGATTCGGCGGCTAGCTGCTTTCGTTGAGCATGACGCTTGTGAAAACGATTAAGCACGATCAATTCTCGGTTGAGCCTTAACAATCATCAACAGGTTGTCGGTCCTCGAGAATTGATGCAACCCAACGCCGGTGCCGTGCATCTCATTACGCCAGAATGTTGCAATGGACGTTCACGTCGTTGATGGCACCTACGAACTGTTCCGGCAACACTTTGGTGCGACCGCCGGCGGAACTCGTACTCCAGGAGAATTCGATGCGACGACAGGTGTATTGGCCTCGACAATTCAATTGCTGGCGGACGGCGCTACCCATTTAGGGGTAGCGAGCGATCACACCATCGAGAGTTTCCGAAACGAGTTGTTCGATGGTTATAAAGATGGGTCTGGTATGCCGCCGGAACTCGCCATGCAGATTCCGATCATAGAGGATGCTCTTTTGGCATTGGGCGTGACGGTCTGGCCAATGATCAAGTTCGAAGCCGATGATGCGCTCGCATCAGCGGCTGCGTTGGCTAACGCGGATAATCGAGTCGGCAAAGTGTACATCGTGACCCCAGATAAGGATCTCGGACAATGCGTGGTCGGTGACAAAGTGGTGCAGTATGACCGCCGTAAAGGGCTTTTTGTGAACGAAGCCGGAATAATCGACAAGTACGGTGTGGGCCCGACGAGCATTGCCGATTGGCTTGCGCTTGTCGGAGACGCTGCGGACGGTATCCCAGGGCTTCAAGGGTGGGGTGCGAAAAGCGCGTCATTAGTGCTCGCTCGCTATCAACAACTTGAACACATTCCTGATGAGGCGGGTCGATGGGATGTAGTCGGCCTCCGTGGAGCTGCAAAGCTGGCAAACACCCTTGCAACGCGTCGAGATGACGTCATGTTGTATCGGACTTTGGCAACGCTTGTCACTGATGTCAAAGTTGGCAAGGTTGACGATTGGCGATGGAACGGGCCGACTCCTGAGTTCTCAGCGATCTGTAAACAGATCGGTGCGCAGCATTTGGTTGAGCGCACGAAGCGCTTGGACACGTAGACGCGGTTCGGGGTTGTCCCAGCTTGCGCTGGAACAACCCCGGCTTGTCACATGCCGATTCTCGGCGTGTAGTGATAATCAGAACGTCAGTTTGGAGTGGCGATCACTGTGAGCTGGTAGTTAGCACTTCCCTCGCTTCGTGCAGGGTTGACGTAGATCGCAACACTCTTTTTGTACGACTGGTAGTAGACGCTCTGCTCCCAACTGTCACCACAGTGATACTTGACCCCGTCAGGTCCGCCTACACGCCAATCAAACCCTCCGCGGCCCTGATTGTTGGCCTCAATGAAGCGGTCCTCTTCATCGCAAGAGAGGATGAATCGAAGGACCCCGCTTCTGATGTTGGAGTTGTCCAGACCGTCAACTTCAAAGCTATAAAAATCGCAGACATCACCCGAGTTCACAAGGTCGTTTGCAATGACTTCCGTACCGCCATTGACATCAAGCGTGTATCGGCTGAGATCCTTCACTTCATCACAATCCTCGCCCTCAACTTCTGGTGTTGCAGCGACAGCGACGATTTCCTCGGATACTCGCTCTTCTGCCTGCGCTGTTGTTCCCGTTGCCGAGGTCGCGGTTGCAGAGCTGGTTGACGACTCCTCAGGTGACGACTCCTCAGGTGACGACTC
>Ga0160423_10002050_pt1 | contig 16870 bp, 6 predicted proteins | sample CRUFie14St8metaG_FD_108191 | JGI IMG/M metagenome (GOLD analysis project Ga0160423, IMG submission 108191) | Marine microbial communities from the Costa Rica Dome - CRUD Field 142mm St8 metaG | ecosystem: Environmental > Aquatic > Marine > Oceanic > Photic zone | place: Costa Rica: the Eastern... | reverse complement strand
TTTTCAGCAAATGTAAGTGCTGCTGGTACAATAACATCGATTGATGTGCTTTCGAGTGGTAGAAATTTCTTACCAAATCAATCATTTACAGTGAATGTAAGTGGAGGTGGAAACGCACAATTAGAAGCTGATACTGATCCAATATTATTTACAGTTGCCATAGCATCAGAACCAACTATAACTGGATTAACTACAATTACTTTTAATGAATTTATTCCATATAAAGTTAATGCTGGAGTTGATATTGAATTGAGGAGAATTAGTCGTATAATTACAAGTTCTCATTCCTTCGAATATATTGGTGCTGGTACAGATATAAATAAAGCGAACCCTTTCCAAGGTGGAGTTCCTATCACAGAAAATGAGGTTATTGCTATCAATGGGGGACAAGTTCCATTTACTAGCACCGATCAGAAGGGTAATTTTAGAATTGGTGAAGGTTTAGTTGTTGATCAAACCACCTCGACTATTCGAGGAAGAGATTTCAACCGAGCAATTCAAGCACAGTTAACACCATTAATACTAGCACTGAGATAATATGGCAATAGCACCAGTCAATAAGTTTATATCAATCGCAGTTCCTGTCGCACCAGGATTGCAAAAGTTGTATGAAGTCCCTACAGGTGCTTCAGCGTTGATATTATATGCTCAAGTTGCTAATGTTGGAATCGGAACTTTTCCTACAGTTACTTTTCTTCAGAGAAGAGAATCAAGAAGCACAGGATTAACAAGAGATGTACGAGTTATAAAAGATGTAGAGATACCACCCAATGATGCTGTTATAATAGTTGATGGTAGATTAGTTTTAGAAAAAACACCAACGACTTTAGATCGTATTTTTATATCTGGAATCCAGAGTGGTGTCAGCACAGTAACTGATGTCACTTATCATGAACCTTTAGGTGTGGCAACTGTAACTACAATTGATAATCATGGATTTGCTAAAGGTGATCAGATTACAATGGGTGGTATTGCTTTTACGTGTTCAAATAATAATTCAGGTATTACAACTACAATTTTCCCAGATCCTCAAGCATCGTATACTGTTATTAATGTCAATAATTTAAAATCATTTGCTGTAGAAGTTGGAACTTCAAACGGAATCAATCATTTCTTTAATCCAGCAATTCATACTTTTGTAAGAGCAGGTATAAATTCAGTAACAAGAACTTCTACAGGACAGAGATATACTGCTACTGCTGGAACTTATGATGCTAAAACTGGTGTATTAAATTTAACGCTTCCAAATCATAATATTATGAACAGTGCTACCACTAAAAATGTGGAGAGTGCTACTTATGATGCTTTATCTGGAATTATGACAGTGACAGCAACTGGTCATGGACTTACATCTAATTCAATAGTTAAATTTTTTGATAATTCATTAACATTTACATGCACAATGGATGGTAATACATCATACAAGACATATCCAAGAGCAACTGATCCTGTAAGTGGTTTCTTTAAACCCATATCAAATATAACAGCAAATACTTTCGAGGTAGATGTAGGAAAAAGTCCCCTTGTAACATTTACTCCAACTGCAGTGGAGTTTGATACGACATCTGGAATTATGACATGCACAATTGGTGCTAATGATTTAAGAACAGGAACAAATGTTAAACTAGCAACTGGTAGTCTCAACTTTCAAACTAACAGCGGACCAATTTCATATCCACAGTCAGGAAATACTGGAGCATATGATACAGCAGTTGGCATTACTTCAGATACAGTCACAACAATTACACTAAATGTTGGAACAACAGGAGTAACTGGAATTTATACATTTACATCTGCTGCGAGTGGTGCTGTAATTAGTGGTGGTAATTATCCTTATTCTTGGGCTGGTGATGATAATAATGGTGGAATTGCTGCGAATGCCATGTCAACAGGAACTGAGAGAATAGGAATTGCTACAAATTCAATGGTATTTACTTGTAGTCAAGATGGAAATGACTCAGAACATGCGTATCCAAGAGTTGGTGATCCAGCACACAATGTAGATTTATATCTAATAGAAGCAACAGCAAATACTATAAGTGTAAATGTCGGAATTTCAACTCAGGGTGGATTGGTCGCTCCACTACAAATGGAATTTGTGGCAAGTATCCTAGAGAATAGCAATGCCTAAGTATCTAAGCGGAAGGGTAAAAAGAACTCCTCAAAACCGTTTAACAGACGACAGATATCGATATCTTGGATTAGACCAAGCAGAACCTAATATTGGTGATCCACCTACTCCTGCAGGATCTTTAAATATTCCTGCTGGACAGCAATATCAGGTGGTATCCGTCTTATCAAATCCAGGCGAGAGATATTGGGTTCCAATTCAGGGTGGTTTAATACCTGGTTCAATATCTATTTTTGATGAAGGGTCTTTAGTAGGATCACTTAGTAGTGTAACTCAAGTAAATTTTGTTGGTAATTCTTTAAATGCTATCGCAACTCCTTATGTCAGTGGTGTTTCACCAGGAAATATTGCAACAATTACAGCAGCACCACCTGGATTAAATGGTAGTGTATTGTTTAAAGATTTGGGTGATTTTGCAACATCATCTGATTTAGTATTTAATAGCACTGTTGGTATTTTAACTGTAGGAAAAGGTTTAGATGTTGGTGATACTGGATTAAAAGTTGGAGTTGGTGGAACTTTTGTAACAGTTACATCTGGTATAGGATCGGTTGGTATTGGAACGACTGATCCAACACAAGAACTTGATGTCAATGGTGATTTTAGATTAAGAAAAAAATTATATGATTATACAAATGATCCTGGTAATCAAGGAGATCTTTTAGCAAATGGTGCGTATGGTGTTGAATGGATTAGTAATAGCAATGTTAGAACTGGTGCTGGTGGAACAATATATGATGTTCAATATCACAATACTGCTGGAGTAGTAGATGGTGCTGCCAATTTTGTATTTCGATCTGATACTTCTCGTGTTGGTATTGGAAGCACTCAACCAGAGGAATTATTAGATGTAGTTGGTCATGCTCGATTTAGTCAATTAGAAGTCAAATCAGGAGTTTCAACATTTAGAGGTGCGATTGATGCAAATGCTGGAATTGTTGCTAATAGTGTTCGTGTTGAAGATTTAACACAAGGTCGTGTTGTCTTTGTAGGATTAAATGGAGAATTACTTGATGATGCTGATTTCACATATTCTGCCACAACAGATACTTTATCTTCAAAAAACTTATCTGTTTCGGAACAATCTAATTTAAAAGATTTAGAAGCAACAGGAATTTCTACCTTTGGTAATGTCAAAGTCGATACAAATACAATTACTACTAATGCAGCTGCACTCATATTAAATGCATCAAGTGGAATTGTTCAATCTGATGCAGGTGTTTTTATTTCTGTGGCAACCCAATCAATTACGAAAGATACTGGATCTTTTGTTACTGAGGGTGGTGCTGGTATTGAAAAGAATTTAAATGTTGGAGGCAAATTTAGTGTTGCTGGTATTACAACTTTAGCATCATCTGGAGGTATTACAACAACAGGTGGTGATTTATATGTTGGGGGAAGTTTATTTATTAAGAATAATTTTGTTCAAAGTCAGGGAACTTTTGACAATTTATTAGTGCTTGGAATATCTACATTTAGAGGTGATGCAAATTTTGAAAAAACTATAATTGGAAATCAGTTAACTTTATCTGGTGTATCCACATTTACTAATACAATTAATATTAATGATAATACTAGAATTAATTTAGGAACAGGTAAGTCAATATTTTCTGATGGTTCTACCTTAAATATAGATTCTTCAAACAACAATAATATTGAAATAAAGGCAAATACTGACGGAGGCACTGGCGGTAAGATAAATCTAGTAAATGTTGGTAGTGGAGTTACAATTAATCCACAGGGAACAGTTGATGTATATAATAGTAATGCTCTGAGATTGCAAGTTAAATCAGGTGGAATAGAGGTTACAGGAAATACTAAAACAACATCATTAGAGGTAACTAATCTTGCTGATCTCAAAGGTGATGTAAATTTAGGAGGTTCATCCTCAGATGATATAGAATTTAAAGGAAAAGTAGATTCAGATATTATTCCAAATACAACTGGTAGTTATGATTTAGGAAGTAGTTCTTTTAAATGGGATAAAATTTATGCAAATCAAATTGAAATTAACACAGTTATAGCACAAGAAACTCTTGATGTTACAAATTTATATGTAAGTGGTATATCAACATTCATAGGAATTGCAACTTTTGCTTCTGGTATAGTTGTTACTTCTGGAGTATCTACATTTTTTGACACTATAAATTTAAATACCGATGCAGTCACTGGTAGTGTTATACAAGATCAAAATGGAATATTAAATATACAAGCAGATACAATCAATTTTAAAACTGGTGGTGGTCAAGAAAAACATGCCATCTTTAATCAAAATGGATCTGTAGAATTATATTTTGATGATAGTAAAAAATTCATTACTACTGGGGTTGGTGTCTCAATATATGGAGGTATCCAAGATAAAGATGGAGATTTAGGAACAGCAGGACAAGTATTATCATCGACTGGAACAGAATTAGATTGGATTGATGCGAGTCAGACAACGGCAGGACAAGCTGATGAGGTAAAAATAACTGATGATACTACAAAATTAGGCACACATTATATTCACTTTGGTAGTGAAACATCTGGTTATGATGGTGTTGAGGTTGATAGCACAGGTTTGGTTTATAAAGATGCTAAAGTTGGCGTTGGAACTATTAATCCAATTTATCAATTGCATATTGAGGGTAGTGATCAACAAAGTTTATATTTGAGTAGAAAGGGCACTTTAAGTAATGATGATGTTCTTGGGGCTGTATATTTTGGCAATCCTGATAGTTTAAAAACTAGATTGGCGAGTATAGATGCACATAGAGAAAGTGCTACCGATGATTCTTATCTAACTTTTAAAACTATGGAGTCTGGCACTAGTGGAACTAGTGAAAAACTTCGTATTACATCTAAAGGTGCATTTGGACTCAATGGTACAAATTATGGAACAGTAGGTCAAGTATTAGCAAGTCAAGGTCCTAACGCTGCTCCACAGTGGGTTAACACTGCTACAGGTAATTTAACAACTATAAAAGTTAAACAAGATAATTATTGTGGCGTAGATGACAGTTCTTTAAATCCTATCTCAGTTACTCCAACATCTGCTGGAATTAGCACGATTGGTATTGGAACAACCAGTAATGCTTATGGTAGAAGATTTGTTCAGGATAATGATCCAACCACGCCAGCTGGTGGAAGTTATACTGCATGTGATGGTGATATATGGTATGATACATCTACATAAATACACTATGATAAATATAGTTTCACTTCATAAATAATAAAAATAATTAGTAATCATGGCGGTAAAGATTAGAAAAAATGGTGCGTGGGTGCCTATAGGTGGTGAGAAAGGTGATAAAGGTGATAAAGGTATAAAGGGTGATAAAGGAGATAAAGGAGATAAAGGATTTAAAGGTGATAAAAGTTCTGACAAAGGTGATCAAGGTGATAAAGGAGATAAGGGAGATAAGGGAGAGAGTATAAAAGGAGATAAAGGACCTCAAGGTAATGATGGTAATGAAATTAAAGGTGATAAGGGTGATAAAGGTGATAAGGGTGACAAAGGTGATGTAGAAGCAAAGGGTAATAAAGGAGATAAAGGTGATACAGGTGAAAAGGGTGATAATAAGGGTTCAAAGGGTGAATCAGGAGAAAAAGGACAAAAAGGTGAAGTAGAAGCAAAGGGTAATAAAGGAGATAAAGGTGATACAGGTGAAAAGGGTGATAATAAGGGTTCAAAGGGTGATAAAGGAGATAAAGGTGATGTTGAAGCACAGGGTAACAAAGGTGATCAAGGTGATAAAGGAGAAAAAGGTTCTGTAGAGGAACAGGGTAATAAAGGAGATAAAGGTGACAAAGGACAAAAAGGTGAATTCAAAGGAGAGAAGGGTGATCAAGGTGATAAAGGTGATGGTGGAGATGTAGAAGCAAAGGGTAATAAAGGTGCTAAAGGTGAACCAGGCATGGGAGATGTTGGTGGTGGATCCAACCCAATAGGACAAATTGTTGCTTGGTCAGGATCGACTGTGCCTAGTGGATATCTTTTGTGTAATGGTCAATCAACAAGTGGATATCCTAATCTAGCAGCGATTGTTGGAACTCAGGTTCCTGATCTCAGAGACAGATTTATCATGGGATCTGAACTGTCAAATAGGGGTCAAACAGGTGGTAGTAAAGATGCTGTTGTTGTTCAGCATACACACTTACCATCATCAGCAACACCTACAGGGACTCAAGGAGATGGTCAAACATTAGCAGTTAATAACCGAATAATTGGTAATTATGGATCTGGTCAAGGTCTAGGTCTAGGACCTCTGGGCAATAGGGAGTTCATGCAAAACCCTACTGGTAGTGTTCCTGGAACTGATAAAAACTTACCTCCATATTATAAACTTGCTTATATAATTAAAGCTACAGGAAGTAGTAGTGTTGATAAAGGTGATCAAGGTCCTGAAGGAGAAAAAGGTGCACCAGGACCATCAGGTACAGATTCAACAGGACCAATAGGACAGATTGTTGCTTGGTCAGGATCGACTGTACCTAACGGATATCTTTTATGTGATGGACAATCAATAACTGCAAATCAATATGCTGCTTTACGGGCTATAGTTGGAAATAATGTCCCTGATTTGAGAAATCGATTCATTATGGGTGCTGATCCGTCCTTTAGAGGTCAAACGGGTGGTAGTGCTGATTCTATTGTTGTTCAACATGATCATGATTTACCCAGATTCCGTCTTGATTACCTAACCAAACAACATGATAGTCAAACTAATATCACTCTTGGTGGTGGACAACAGTATTGGATAGGATATGAATATAATGCTGCTGTTCCCTTATCTTCATCTGATACTGGTGATAGGGGTAGTTCAGGAACAAATGCGAACTTACCACCATATTGGAAACTGGCATATATTATAAAATATTCCGCTGCTGGCACTGCCGATAAGGGACAAAAGGGTGAGCCAGGTTCAACATCGGGAATAACCATTACCAATCATGGAAATAATCGTCTAATTACTAGTTCTTCTGCAAATAATGTATTAAATAGTCAATCCGATTTGACTTGGAATGGAAGTCAATTGCTTGCAAATCACGGAAATGGTTATGTTGGCATACATCCAGCCGATGGATCTATAGAAATATACAGAGCTGGTGGGATACCTTTTATTGATTTTAAAGATAATGGTACAGATGACTATGACGCACGAATATTTGCTGATTGCCCTAACCAAACTATTTCAGTTGTTCAAAATCTAAGTGTAACTGGATCTATTACTAAAGCATCAGGTAGTTTTAGAATATCACATCCACTTGTAGGACTCTCAACCACAAAAGATCTTGTTCATTCTTTTCTTGAAGGTCCACAGTGTGATAATATTTACCGTGGCAAAATTGATTTGGTAGATGGTGTTGCTTCAATTAATATTGATAACAAAGTTGGTATGACCGAAGGCACTTTTGTAGCACTAAATCGAGATGTGCAGTGTTTTACATCAAATGAGACAGGTTGGACTGCTGTCAAAGGAACTGTTTCTGGTAATGTATTAACAATAACAGCACAACCTGGTATAACCACAACAGGAATAACAACCAACAATTGTACTGATACTATTTCTTGGATGGTAATTGGTGAGAGACAAGATCCTTCCATTAAGAAATCTAATTTAACTGATACTGATGGTAATTTAATTTTAGAACCTAATCAGATTCCAGACCCATTCGCAAGTTAAAATTGTAAAACCATGCTATAATATAAAGGATGGAAATTATTAATTGATCGTATGACTGATCAGAGTGAAAATTTAATTATTAAAAATAAAAAAGAATTTTTTTTATTTCCAAAACAAGTTGTATCTGGTGATATTAAAAATTTTGAGAAAATAAAAGATGATCTGATAGATTGGATATACAAATTTAAAGAAAATAATTCTGGCATATCAAAAATATCTAACAGAGGTGGTTGGCAAAGCAAATCTAAATCAGTTTTTACAGATGATGGATTTAGAAAATTTTCTGATGATATCGTACCATCAATTTCTGAATTAGTAAAAAGTTACAAAATACCACATGAAATACGTATTGTCCAAATGTGGTTAAACATTAATGGACCTAATTCATATAATGTATGTCATAGACATCCTGGTGCTGATTTATCTGGAGTTCTATGGGTAAAGCAAACTCCAGAATCGGGTAGATTTGTTTTCGATGACCTTGATAATGTTGATCAAATATTAACTGCATATATGGATCGTCAATATTTGATGGAAAAAAATATGCTACCAGAAATCGTTCCAGAATATAAAGACGGAACAATAATATTATTTCCATCTATGATGACCCATCGGGTTGAAATAAATGAAACTGATGAAGATAGAATATCCATTTCTTTCAATTTGAAAATTATTTAATTATGTGCCTAACTAAATAGAACATAGAAATATTTTGGCCGAAATAAGAAGATGCCTCTTAATAGATTAGAGAATTTTATAAAAAACATAGAGGGAAGAATACTCTATGTGAATCCGAATGACCTTGACTCAACGGACAGTATAACCAATGATGGTAATTCATTAGCACAACCTTTTAAGACGATTCAAAGGGCACTAATTGAATCTGCCCGATTTTCATATGTAACTGGTAGAAATAATGACCGAATCGAGAGAACAACGATATTAGTATATCCTGGTGATCATACAATTGATAACCGACCTGGTTTTGCAATCAAACCAAGCAGTTCAAATCCAAATGTAGCAACAGCTGTAGCACCTGGTGGTGCTGAAACGACACCTGCTTCAGATACTTTCTCTTTAAATTTAGAGAGCAACTTTGATTTAACACAAGAAGATAATATACTTTACAAATTCAATAGTGTAAATGGTGGTGTGATTGTTCCTCGTGGTACATCACTTGTTGGATTAGATTTAAGAAAGACAAAGATAAGACCAAAGTATGTTCCAAACCCAACAGATTCAACTGTTCCTAATTCTGCTCTGTTTAGAATAACTGGTACATGTTATTTCTGGCAATTTTCCATATTTGATGGTGATAAGAATGGAACCGTTTATATTAATGATAAAGATTTTACAGGACAAACCAAAACAGCAACACCATTATTTTCTCATCACAAGTTAACTTGTTTTGAGTATGCTGACGGTGTTAATAAAGTGTTTGGATATAATAATACAGACCTTGAGATGTATTATGATAAATTATCAAATGCATTTAATGAAGCAGCTGCAACTAAAGTAATTCCATCCACTGACAAATTCCCACTTAATCCAGAAGGATTTGCTCCTCGAAGACCAGAATTTGAAATTGTTGGTGCCTTTGCTGCTGATCCAATTGAAATCTCTGCGATTCAAGCTGGAAATGGTGTTATTCCCACACAACAAGTTACTGTCACCACCAGAACAGAGCACGAATTAAATGTTGGCACACCGATTCAAGTAAAAGGTGTGATTGAGGGAACTAATACTAATCTTCCATATAATACTTCATCTTTTGTTCAGGAAGTTATTAGTCCCACAGTATTCACATATCTTACAAAAGGAAACTTCACGAATGTTCCACCTTCCTCTGGCGGTTCACTAAGTGTTGCGACTGCTAGTGTCGTTGTTGAGACTGATACTGTTTCTGGTGCTTCTCCATACATCTTTAACTGTTCTCTTCGTTCAGTTTACGGTATGAATGGAATGATCGCTGACGGAGCAAAGGCAACTGGTTTCCGTTCGATGGTTGTTGCCCAATTTACTGGTATATCTTTACAGAAAGATGATCGTGCATTTGTAAAATACAGTAAAATTGATAGACAATATAATGGTGTAAACTTTACAAATCCAACTGAAGGTGCTGATCTAGTTGCTGGTGCTGCTCAAGCAGATTCATCCCAAATATATCATTTAGATGCTGATGCAATTTATAGAAGGGGATTTGAAACCTGTCACATCACAATGAAAAATGATGCGATCTTACAGATTGTATCTGTGTTTGCGATTGGATATGCAAAACACTTCAGTGCTGAGTCTGGTGGTGACGCTTCTGTAACCAACTCTAACTCTAACTTTGGACAAATATCATTAAACTCTGACGGATTTAAAAAGGAAGCGTTCAGAAAAGACGATACAGCATATGTTACATCTTTAATCACGCCAAAATCAATAACATCTACTACAGAAAATATTGATTGGTTTAAAATTAATGTAGGTCTTACAAGCACTACAAATATATCTAATCACTTATATATTGATGGATTTACTGATCCTGATGATGCACCTCCATCATTGACAGCAGGATTCCGTGTTGGTGCTGCCTTGACTGAAACTCTCTACATTCCTTGCGGGGATGACCCAAAATTGGTTCAAACTAAAGAGGCATCAGTTCGAATGATTGATGGTTTTACTGGATCTGGACAATTAACTGCAAATGGAAGTAGTGTTAGTGTCAAAAGATATGATGTTACTTCAGGACCTACCAGCACTGGTGTTCTTACAATCGGAACTCATGGATTACAAACAGGAGAAAAGATAAGAATATTAAGTGATGATGGAGATTTACCTGAAAATGTAGAAGAAAATACAGTTTACTTTGCAATTGTTGTAAGTTCTACAGAAATTAAATTGGCATCATCTAAGACCGATGCAGATAATGGTGAAGGAATTGTAATTCATAAAGGTACAAAACTTAAAATTGAAAGTCGAGTTCATGATAAAGAATCTGGAGATGTTGGATCACCAATATTCTTTGATTCTACTCAGAATAACTGGTGTATTAATGTAGATCCTAATGCTTCAAGATTATCATATTTCCAAGGATCTAATTTAGGTAAAAGTAACTCCACATTCATTACAAGAAAAACAGATTCAAGATCTCTAGACGATAAAATTTACAAATTGCGTGTTGTAGTTCCAAAGGAGGTTACAAACGGAAAAAATCCAGAGGAAAGTTTTATTATTCAAGAATCAAGTAGCACTGGATATCGAAATGCTACCGATCATAATGCAACTAGTATTGTATCTGCAGATCATGCGTTTAATCGAAATCTTAGATTTATTGGATTTAGTACTGTATCAGGATCAACAGTTACAGTTACAACATCTTTACCTCATGATTTAGATGTAAATGAAAAGGTTATTATTAAGAAAGTAAAAAGTGATACTAACATAACTGGTGTTGGTAATTCTGGATATAATGGTACTTTTATTGTATCATCAATCCCCTCAAGTAAAACATTTACATATAGTGTGACAGACATTGATGGAATTTCCCATGATGTTGGAACATTTACTTCTGGACAATTAGATACAAGAGATATTGATCTTCCACGTTTTGAAAGAAATGATATCTTAAGTAATTTTTATATCTATCGAAATGAAACTATAAATCAATATATTGAGGGACAACAAGATGGAATATATAATTTATTTGTTTTAAATGCAAGTAATACAATACCCGAAGAATTTACTGATTTTGATTACAGTCAAAATGTTGTTGATTTATATCCACAACTTGATCGAGATAATTTAAATGACAACCCCCCTGCATCAGTATCTTTTGCAAAAAGAAGTCCTCTTGGAGATGTTGCAACCAACTCACTCAAAAATAGTTTAACAAGGGAAACAAACGACAAATTATTTAAAAAGTTTGGTGTAGGTTTAAAAATAAGTTCAGTTGGAACAGATACAAATGAAGCTGAACTTACATTTGATAGGGAACACAACTTTGGTGGTCTTGTAGAAGGAACAGTACAGGCAAATAGTAACTTCACAAATGGCACTCACTATGATGTAAAGATACTTGATACACAACCAACTCCAACAGGAGCAAACTGGAACGGTGCGACAGCAAATGTTACAGTTTCACTTGGTTCAATAACAGATGTTGTAATAGTTGCTTCTGGTTCAAAATATACTGCTGGAACTTATTACTTTGATAATACATCAACTCTTGGTTCAGGAAATGGTGGATCTTATGTTGTTACCAGCAATGGTATTCGAGGAAATATAGGTGACATAGTACAGGTTACTGGAATTGGAACAGAAACTGATAGTTATAGTAAAATCACTGATATTAATTCAACTAAAAAAATATCAATTAAAAAGACAGGAACAGATCCATTACCAAAAGCAGGTCAATTCTTAATTCATCTTGGATCTCCAGTTACTGTATCGGGAAATAGTTTTGACAATTCAACAAAGGTAACTACAATCACAACCTCTTCTGCACATGGATTGGTAAAAGGAAATTCATTCCGTGTTTTAGATAGTTCAGATAGTAATCTCGGTGATTTTATTGTTAAGGATAGGATTAGCGTAACACAATTTACATGTGAAACAACAACCGCATTATCTAATCCTAGTTCTATTATAAAACATGGAATGTCAGCAAACGATGGTGATGTGGCAAGAAATCTTACCATCTATGATGGAGATGTATTAATTCTTAAGAATAACAGTGCACTTCCTGAGGGTGGAACTGGTATAGGGCGAGGTGAAACTGAAGTTAAATTAAAAGTCCAAGCACCAAGTTCTCAAATCGGTATTATGGCAAGATTCCCTCTTGGATCTTACATACAAGTTGATAATGAACTTATGAGAGTGGCTTCATCAACTTTATCGGGATCTAGTAATGATGAGTTAACAGTTATTCGTGGTGTTTTAGGATCTGATAAGGAAGAACATCTTTTTGATTCGCTAATTAAAAAAATTAAACCATTACCCGTTGAGTTCCGTAGACCATCAATTATTCGTGCTTCGGGTCATACATTTGAATATGTTGGTTATGGTCCTGGTAACTATTCAACTGGTTTACCACAGGTTCAAGTCAAGACGCTAACAGAGAGAGAAGAGTTCTTAGTTCAATCACAAGAGAGATCATGTGGTGCTGTTGTTTATACTGGTATGAATAACAGAGGTGACTTCTTTATTGGTAACAAGAGAGTCAGTTCAACAACTGGACAGGAGAGAACATTTGATGCTCCAATCCCAACTGTAACTGGTGAAGATCCAGCAAGATTAAGTGTTATTTTTGATGAAGTAATTGCGAAGGAAAGAATCCTTGTTGAAGGTGGTAAATCAAATGAGATTCTATCTCAATTTGATGGTCCTGTCACCTTTAATAATAGTGTTAAAATGAACAAGGATTTGATTGTTAGTGGTCCTGTCAAATTTTCAGGAGATGTTGAGTTTACTTCTACATCAAGTGAATACACAACAGATTCATTATTTAAAGCAAATATTAAATTACAAGATAATAAAAGAGTATTATTAGGTAATGGTCCTGGAATAGCAACAGATGCAAGTGATGGTAGTGGTGATTGTGAAATTTATCACGATGGTGGCAATACAAGAATCGATCAACTATCTAATGGAACTGGAAACTTACGGTTACAGCACGGTGGATCAACAAAAATTGAGGTTAACCCTGATGGTTCAGTATTATCTGGTGTTACCACAGTTGGAATTTTAACCTCAAGTGGAACTATTACATCTAATATATTTGTAGGACTCACAACAGTAAGGTCTGGATCTGTGGTTGAAGCAGTTAGTTTAGGTAGCACTTTTACTTCCAGAGCAAGATTAACAGCTGATGGTGGTCTTGAATTATCCAGAGAAACTGTTGACCTCGGACCTCCAATTGACACTCAAGGACCATATATTGATTTTGCAAGATCACATCAATCAGATTATGATGCCAGAATCCAAATGGATCGTGCTGATGATGTTCTTGATGAGGCGGGTGAATTAATATTCATTACACCAAATCCCACTTTTAGTTTACCAATGTATGGTCAAAATGTTGGTGAGAAGTTTAGAGTTACAAGGGGTGGTGCGAAAGTTACTGGTGAATTAGAAGTAACTGGTGATATTACAGCATTAACTTCAGACATTCGACTCAAAACTGACATTGAATCTATTGATAATGCTTTAGACAAAGTATGTAAGATTTCTGGATTCACTTACAAACATAATGAAGCTGCAAAGGTCAGATGTAACATAGATACAGGAGATCAAAGATATGTTGGTGTCTCTGCTCAAGATGTTCAACAAGTGTTACCAGAGGCAGTTAAACCTGCACCTAGCAATGATGAATATTTGACAGTCCAATATGAAAAATTGGTTCCACTTTTAATTGAGGCAATCAAAGAACTTAAGAATGAAATTGATGAACTAAAAAACAATAAGTAAATCTTATGACATTACCTACCTCAGGACAAATAAAAGCTAGCGATATAGCTAATGAATTTGGATATAGTCAAGGTTCAACAAATGGTATTAAACTAGGTGATTATCGTGGTCAAGATTTTACAAACCCAAATAATACTAGTGTTCGAGTTCCTACAAGTGAAAATGTTACTAATGATCCAAATGGTTCGGTTAAATTTAGTGACTTTTATGGTGGAAGGTTGACTATTGTAGTTAACTATTTTGGTGCACCCGCTGAATATAAACCTGGCGATGCCTATCAAAGATTTACATTTCCTAATTTAAGGGCAGTTGTTGGTAATAATGATGTTGGTGCATTCAAGCAATTTAATGGCAATAATTCAGCAGGGAAAAGAGTGGTTATACTTGTTAATGAGGACATTGGATCGGATAAAGTCGCAAATAATAGTTGTGCTTTGAGAACTGGAACTGGTTGGAATGCTGATACCGCAATGCAAGTTCTTTTAGGACCTGATGGTGAAATTCTTGGTGCTGGTGGTGACGGTGGTCAAGGTAGAATATCATCTGGTGGTGCTGCAGGTGGTTTTGGATCTTCTGGTTTAGGTATTCAATTTGAAGGAGTTGGTGGAACTAAAGTCACAATCCAATCTGGCGGAAGAATCGCTGGAGGCGGTGGTGGAGGAGGTGGAGGTGGTTCTGCCGAAGTTAAACGAGAGAAACTTATTGGTACAGGTCCCAAATTCTATGGTGTTGGTGGTCACGGTGGTGGTGGTGCTGGACTTCCAGCGGGAACAGGAGCAACTCCTCAAAATAATGCAACTAAACTAAATCCTGGAAATGCAACAGCTGGCACAAATTCAAACAGTAATCCTGGTTCTATTGGTGGTGACGGTGGTATTGGTGGGTTCCCTGCACAAAACGGTAATGCTGGTGCTATTGGAGAAAATTATGGTAGTCCACAGGAAGATCCTTTTCTCTTTGGTGCTGGTGCTGGAGGGGCAGCTGGAGCAGCAATTCGAAGAATTGGTGGTATGAATAATATTATCATAGAAAATCTTGGTGCTTCATCTCAAATTGTTGGTTCAACTGTTGAGACGGGAGTTACCTAAATAAGTAAAAAGCTAATAGTATAGATGGCGAATATCAGAAAGACCTTTAATTTCCGTGAAGGTGTCAAAGTTGATGATAGTGTTCTAGTTGTTGCTGGACAGAGAGTTGGTATAGGATCTACTATTCCATCTAAAGTTTTAGATATTAATGGTGATGTAATTTCATCTGGACAGTTAACAGTTTCTAATTTAGTTGTTAGTGGAGTAAGCACATTAAGTGATGTACAGATCGGTACAGGAATTACAATAGAATCAAGTAGTGGAATAATAACTGCAAACAAATTTTTTGGAGATGGTTCAACATTAGATAATCTTCCAACATCACAGTGGACAGACATAGATGTTGGTCTCGGTTTTACAAGCATCTATAATGAAGGAAATGTTGGAATAGCAACTGCAGATCCAAGATCTACACTACAGATTGGATCCGATCCAGACACTGTTGGAAAGAATGGTGTTATTGTTGATGCTTCAACTGGTAATATTAAATCTAGCGGTATCATAACTGCTGCATCATTTGTAGGCGATGGTAGTTTATTAGAAAATGTGCCATCTAGTGGTATTGCTGGAACTGTTGCGAATGCTAATATTGCTCAATATGCACATGTTGCTGGTATCGCAACTGTTGCTCAAGGATTGACAGGCACACCTAATATTACCGTAGGATCTATAACTGCATCCTCTGGAACATTTAGTGGAGTAGTAACTGCCACGACTTTTGTAGGTAATTTAACTGGAACAGCGAGCGTTGCAAGCGTTGCTTTAGCACTATCTCAAGGTGCATCCTACAGTGCTGATAATATTATCGGTGGTATTGGATCTTTTGGTGCAATAGGTATAGGAACTGCAAATCCTGCAACTGATTTACAAATACTCAATGCAAATAATTCTGTTATAACTTTAGGTAGATCAACATCTGCAACTGGCGATAATGGTGCAATAAGTTTCGGAAAAGTAGTTAATTCATTCCCTTATAGTGGAGCAAAATCACTAGATATTTTAAATTACAGTAGTGGTAATATTAATTTCTACCTAGAAGCTGGTAGTGTTGGAGTGAATACTGGTGACTTCCACTGGCATCGAAGAGGTAACTTTGCTCAGTTAATGACATTAACTCATCAGGGATCATTAGGTATAGGAGAAACTCAACCAAATCATAATTTACATGTGGTTGGAACCTCGACTGTAACGAGTAATGCTTTCTTTGGAAACAATGTTGAGATTAAAGGTGATGCTGATGTAACAGGCACATTAACAGTCGGATCATTTAATCTCTCAAGTTTTACTGGGGATGTTATTGGTAATTTAACTGGTAATGTAAATGCCACGAGTGGATTATCTACTTTCAATAATTTAAAAGTAACGGGAGATTCGGAATTACGAGGAAATATTGGTGTTGGAACTATCACAGGTGGAGATCCATTACTTCCTACAGTAACTATAAACCCACCAGATATTAATGGTAACGCAAGTCGTAGAATAGTAATAAATGATACAGGTCAGATTGGAATTAGAACTACAGAAATATCTGA
>Ga0160423_10002049_pt1 | contig 16877 bp, 14 predicted proteins | sample CRUFie14St8metaG_FD_108191 | JGI IMG/M metagenome (GOLD analysis project Ga0160423, IMG submission 108191) | Marine microbial communities from the Costa Rica Dome - CRUD Field 142mm St8 metaG | ecosystem: Environmental > Aquatic > Marine > Oceanic > Photic zone | place: Costa Rica: the Eastern... | reverse complement strand
CTCTATCCTACATTTGTTAAGGTTTATGGAGAACTTTGTGCAGAAACAGGTGACGACTATATTTCAAAGAAAGAACTTCTTTCTCGCGTAGTAAAGGAAGGTCAGAAATCTCAAACTACTGTCTATGAATATTTTAAGAAAATCAAAAACAAATTCTTGGAACAAAAGCAAGGCAGAGTAGTATTCCTAAAATTAGTAGGTGATGAAAAATGAAGTGGGAGAACACATATAAAGTATTTGAAGTAAATAAAGGACCAAAGGTAATCATTGAAGCCCTTAACACATACGGTGAAGAGGGATGGGAATGTTCATCTATGGTTACTGTGGCCGGAGCAAATATTGTTGTTTTCTTAAAGCGGCGGATTCAAGAAGAAGAACCTGTGAACAAAGAGAAGGACAAGTTAAACAAACTTTGGGCAGGTGAATGAAATGAATGTGATGGCGATTGACTTAGAGACTAAAAATATGTCCTATGAAATCGGCGGATTCGGTAATACTCATATGTTTCAAGTTTCGACGGTAACGACATGGGATGGCTCAACGGGGACCGCATACGTTGATGAACCCGTGGATTCCTTCGCTAAGGGGGGTCACGTCGTCAAAAGTCTGCGTGACCTTAAATATGACCTCGATGACTTCCAAAAGGCAGGGGGCCTTCTATTAGGCCACAATATCGCAGCGTTTGACCTGCCTATCCTACGAGATTCTTTGGACATATTTTGCATTCGCAAGTATTTAGAAAATGAACAATACATTGACACCAGTAAGGCTTTACTTAAAGGACATGGTGAGAGATATCGTCTTCAAAACTTAGTTGAGTGTTCTTTAGGTTCTTCAAAGACTATGGATTCTGCTGATGCTCCCGCACTTTGGAAGGCAGGGGATTATGATACCGTCGTGGATTACTGTCTCAAGGATAGTCAATTAGTCTATGACCTTTGGAAATATGGTCAAGAAAACGGAATTGTGAAAGGGTTCTCTATTGAAAAAGAAGAGTTTGTTGATTTAGGAGTTGATTGGTAATGACTACATGGGAATGGCTTGGTTTAATTTTATTCATGCTTATGGTTCTGCTTCTTTTCTTTGCAGCATTTGGTGGCTCAAACGTTACCGATGAATCTGTTGAAGAATACATGACGAGGCTCATGCAAAAGCGTGATAAAGATGGGTCTTAAGCAAAAATGTCCATTTTGCAAACAAGACACATTAGCGAAGCGGCTAATCGCCTTTTATGCGGGAAAGCCGGGACAAATTAAACTTTGGGAATGCCGCGAATGTCGCGGATTGTGGTCCAAAGAAACCTTAAAGGAGGTCGGGGGTTAATTCCCTCGGCCTCCATTTTTTTTGGTTTTTGTCTAGGCAATATTATTAACTTTTAATGTAAACATATTAACTAGTTTGGCTCATGTGATTAAACCATACAGTTGTAAAGCGTCAATTAAGGCGTCTACTTTTGTTCTGAGATTTGCAATTTCATTTTCTAAACCCAACAAATATGGCTGTTGATTTGGTGAAAATAGTTGTGTGGCTCCGGGGTCAATAAACGCTCCCGCAGCAACATTCGTAACAGAAGTTGAACCCATATTTCCAACAGACTGTCGAGAGGCAGGCGAAGTTCCATAAAATCCAACATTTGAACCATCGTGATTTAAATTACCGTTGATTTCTGCTTCTCCTGCGATTCTGATGCCGGTAGCATGAATTCTAAGTTGTTCCAATCCTGTTCCTGCACCATCTTGAACGTGAAAATTAATTCTTGCCTGTTCTGCTCCATTTGCAACATTGGCAATTTCTGCAAGCATCCAAGCATAAGAAGTTTTATTACCGGCATCATCCTTCCCTCTAAAAACAATCATACCCAGTTCATCATCATTGGCGGGAGATGCGCTATTTCTAAACAAATCAATATCAGGTGCTCCCGTTCCTCCCGCATCAGTTGATTCTAACCTTAACATATCTGTTGCGATAGAACTAACAATATGCAAAGGAGTTCCGGGAGAAGTAGTTCCCACCCCAACTCTGTTATTTGCTGCATCAACGTGTAAGGTAGTTCCATCAACTGTTAAGTCTTTGCCTGAAGCGATAGTAACGTCACCCGTTAAAGCGAGTGTGCCGGTGACGCCTTCAACGGCAGAAACAGCGTCACTATCAGTATAAGCAGCAGGTTGAGCAACAAAAGATAATTGTCCTCCGCCATCTGTCTTTAATACTTGATTAGCACCTCCGTCAGCAATAGGCCAATTTAATCCGTCAAGAACAATTTTACCATTTCCGTTTGGGGTAATTCTGATATCTTTATCTGTTTGGGTAGTTATGATATCAATGCCCCCACTTGAAGTGTTGGCTTTAATTGTTCCTTCTTCAAAATAGCCTGTATTATCTCTAGCAATAGAGACTGAATTTGAGTCTTTAGAAACAGTAAGGTATTGGAAAAGAGGCGGGTCTGAACCTGTATTCTTAGCCACTCCAATAATCACATCATCTTCATTTGCAGGAGGAATAGCATTATCTGTTGTGTGAGTTCTAGCAGCAAGAGAAGTCCCATTAGCAACAATTAAAGTATATCTGCTAGTATTTCCAGTATCAATTGTTACTGTTAAATCATTACTAACGGTTTGTTTAACACCATCAACTAAGGTATCTCCTGTTGCAAAAGTAATTTGATTAGAAGAAGTTCCTGTAATATTGAACCCCTTTACAGGAATATTACCCGATGCAAGTTTAGATAATGCTTTCACAATACCTGTATGCACATTATCTGTTGAGTCTGCAATCTCATTAAGGGTTCCACCCGCAGGGGTTAAAAGCCCAGAAAACTCTTTGTTATTATTCGCTGTCGCCATCATTCCACCTCAATAAAGAAAATAATTTCAAGAGTCTCGTTGCTAGCAAATGGGCCTAATGCATCAAAGGATTCTCTGACCCACAAATCGCTTCCATTAAAAATACCTGCTTCCCTAACAATTTTTCCCGGAATAGCACTCCCGGCATTTGGGAGACTAAGTTTAACTTCAATCATATTCACGTTAGAGGTAGCCGAAGATAAAGTTAATGTTGAAGTAGTTAAAGGAACGTCTAATGCTGTAGCGGCAGGACTTGTGCTATTTCCACCTGAACCTAATTTACCTTCAGTTGAACTTAACTGACCTGAGATGTAGGTAGCAACTGCATTCCTAAGATTATCAGTAATCAATAAATCACGTCCTCTAAATCGGTGCTTGTTGTGCCTGAGATTCCAAATGTAGTAGAGAATCCAAAAGTAGTAGAAAATCCAAAGATGGTTCCACCTGCGGTAATCTTCCTGATGAGAAGACGACGAGGCTCTATCTTAAGTCCTTCGGCCAACAGGAAGTCAATATTGCTCTCATTAAAGGTTCCTTCACGGATAGAGTTAGCATTTCTTCTAGTCTCTAACTGTAATTCTGAGAACCTATCTTCTAAGCCCTTACTGTATTTGTCTAATTCAATTTCTAAGTTACCTAACAAGTTATAACTAATCTGACTTACTAGATACCGACTAAAAGGAATGTTTTCTCTTCTAACTTCAAAGGTAACTAAATCTCCCGGCCTAATCTGAGAAATATTTTTGTGACCAACTTCTACGATGTAGCCTTCATTAGCAGTATTGTGGACTTGAAATAAAGCATTTGCTCTATCTTCAACATCTGTTCTGCTATCTAATTCTAACTCAATTACTTCAAGAGTTTTCTTGCCGTTTTTCTTAATATCTCTAATGTTCATTCTTGTTGCTTTGTGGCTCCTACCATAAACAACAATTTCATTAAATTTATCGAAAGTGCTTTTCTTCTTAGTGAAACCATAAAAGTCAATTTCTTGGTCATCACTAATATGGAACTGAACACCAAATGTTGCTGAGTCTCTTTGCCTATTGATGAAAGTGTCATCTAAATAACCTAAAGTATAATCTTTTTTAGTATTAGCATAATTTACAGCACTTAAAACATTCATTCCACTAAAGTTAGGAGAAATAATGTGAGTAAATGTTTGTGCTGTTTGCGAATATGTAATATCATTTGTTTCTAAAAGATCATTTACAATTTTTTCAGAATCTAAACCAACAGTTACCGTTGAAGCAATAAGAGCCCTCTTGAACCCTCCATTAATATTTGAAACTTTTAACGTAAATGGTTCTGAAAAAGAAACAATGCCCGACATTTTTCTCATTTCTCCTAAAGTAATATTTGTGATTTGTTTAGAAGTTGAAGCACTATCACCAAACAAACTCTCAACCGCAGTTAAACTAGTTTTTACAAACCTTTCACCGTCACTATAACAAATTGTTTTTTGTCCAGAAATTAAGTCAGAAACATTGTTCCCGTTTCTATAAACAATGTGACTCTCACTAGAAGAAGATGCTTCTAAATCAGCAACAACATACATAGATAAAACGCCTTCTCCTTCACCTGCGCTTTTAATAAAAGTCCCACTAGCCGGTGTAACTTTTGTTTGGTGAAGACCGGCACTTTCTCCTCTAATTACGAAAGAATCAGGAGTATCATAAGTTTTATTTTCTCCCATCACTTTTGTGTATCTATGACTTAACTCATTGATGTTAATAGATTTGGGAGTAAAATCAAACATGCAAGTTTCATTAGGTTGCATAATTCTATAGTGGTCAGCAATTAGTTGAACATCGGTAACAATAATATGTTTTAGAGTTCCATCAGAAGTATCAACTTCATGAGATAAAACTTGAGCCACTACATTTGGTGTAATACCTTCACAAGTAAATTGATAGTTTGCTGTAGTTAATGCAGCATTAGAGTAATTTTCTGCACCGCTATCATAGTCATATCTTTCTGTTCTTAAGCCTGCCTCCGATACGAGATAACAACCATTTAAACTATTAACATAATTTAACCATCGGTTATCAGCACCTAATGTAATTGTTGTTTTATACACTTGTCTATTCCCAAATCCTAAATTCTTGCTACCCGCACCCTGAATTGCACTAGCGTTGGAACCTACCAATAATCTAAACTTTAGACCAATAACTGCACCACTAGCAGAGTCTTGACTATTTGGGCCTTCGATAACATCTTCAAACTTCTTAAATTCGTGGTCACTACCTGTAAGTGAAAGAAGATTAAAAGTGTTTCCATGTGTTCTTCTAAAGAAAGAGATGGGCATACACTCTCCCTTAGTTAAATCATCAGAACCATCTTCGATGTGAAATTTATCTAACATTACTGCAAAAGCCTGAAGGAATGCAATTCTATTATTTGACGAAGCACCGATCATTGTTGTAGTATTGTCGTTATTTCCCATAGATAGGTATTGTTGCATAATTTCTGAAGGTCCATTAGGATGACCTGCGTTTCCAAAATCAGGAGCCAAATAAACAACGGGGTCGTGAACTTCTGGTGTTGTCCCATCTCTGTTGGACTTAACAGATGGATAATTGAAAGTTAATTCATTACCGCCATTTAAACTTTTAAATGCCGACGCTCCATGACCATATGCTTTATCAACTACTGCTCCTCTTAGCATTGTTAAATGGGTATCGCATTCAAAACTGTTCTCTTGTCCTCTTCCTGAAATAACGCTTTGTGCAAAAGTTGCAGCATATAATACCCCTTCATAGAGAGTCCCACCAGATGTTTTAACTGTTTCATAAAAGTTACCCGTTGGGCTTGTGCTTGGGGAAAGGAATTCTAAATAAGGAGGGCTAGCATTTGAAGTGATTACTGTTCCAATAAAATTTCCGTTAGAATCCCAAACATGAGAAGCCACAGGGAAAGCAGTTGTTGGGTCTGCATTAGTTGTTGCTCTATTTGAACTCCAACCACCACTCACGATTGAAATAGACGAAGCAGTAAATGTTGAAGTTCTATAATTGAATTTAGGAATAATATTAGTGTTTTCATATTCTGGATTAAATTGATTAAAGTGCCAATCATATACACACTCGGTTAGTCTCATTAAACCGAACTGAGTTGAAGAAATACTTTTATCTTCTAAAATAGGAACTCTTTTATAGTCAGAATCTAAATTTGAAATCCTAGTAGTTTTAGAGTCATTATTTCCATTTGCTGTAGATGTTCCTAAATCTCTAGTTTCTTTCAATAGAGTAAGTTCATAATTTAATAGATTTCTAGTTACAGAGGTATTTAAAATACTATCCTTTCTCTTTCCACTATAAGGTTCAAGGTCTGTATTGATAAACAAAAATAATCTAGCGGCTTTAGGGTCAACTTGTTCTAAAGCATCCATAGCACTAAAATTACCCGTGTCGGACAGTATTTGTATTACGCGAGTAAATGGAACTACTGAAGCCGAACCTCCACTTTCATGAAATTTAGTATCAAAAAATCTTGAACCGGAAGCAGGTTGGTAGCCTTGACTTTCATATAATAAATGATTTTCATTGCCTGCGGCAGTTTTTCCAATGCCCGTAATTCCATCTTCAAAGCCCGAAGAATAATAATATCCGGGGTCAAACCTATATGCGTCAGCATAATATTTGATAGCACTAGGAGTCTTGTAGTAATAGTGAGTATCAAAGTTTTCTAGAAGAGTTGTTCTTCTTGGTAGAAAAGGAGCAAAGTTTCCTTTTTGCATATTAAAAATTCTATAATATGGTGAACCATATTTTTTAGTATAGGTTAAATCTGTTGTCGAGTTAAAACTATAGATTGATTCAAACAACATATTTGGTGTATTTCCTGTTGCCGGAGACGAAATTGTTAGTGGGTTCAAAAGACCAATAACCTTTCCTCCATGTAGGTGAGCACCATTTACTAAATTTAAGTTATGATTTAGTTTATCCTTTTCATATCTAGTTGCATCTTTATCTGCTAAAATTGCTAAAGGTAACGAGCCTGATGTTGTAGTAGGTCTATCTAAAAATATGTTAGTATCTCCGCCTACCGATGACCTAAAGTATAAAAATTTACCTAAAAATAGATAAGAAGAATCAGTCTGTTGTTCATAAATGTCTTCACCAATATTGGGAATAGTAATAGAACTTAAAAAACTACATGGAATTGTTCTAGTATTTGTTGCTGCTGCCCCTGTCGAACCAATTTGTGTAAAGGTAGTGTCAGTAGTATTTGCAGGATTATTGTCCACCCTACCCAAAGTTAAAGGAACATATGGGGCTAATTCAACAAGAGTAAAGTTATCAGAAGAAGTTAATCCTAAAACAGTAAAATCTAGTAAGCCATTAACTACATCAAATGTTTCTTCGCTAGAAGTAGTTCCTTTGAGTTTTGTTTGAAATGCTTTATCTGATGACATTTCAACAGGCTCGTGAATATTATACCCATGTGCTAAAGCATGAATATCTGCCGCTGTTGAAACAAGAGAAGAACCATCATCTCCATCAGATTCTAATTCTGTTCCACTTTGGAAAATGATACCTTTATCACTTAGGCCCGTTAAACTAGAAACAGTATTGGTTTCATAAGCATTTGAAGATAGTGCTTTTCCTAAAACATATTCTTTATCAGCCGCCTTTCTAGTAAATAAAGAAACATTGGATGCTTCATTAACAGAGGTTCTTGGAAAGTCTTCTAATGTAATCAAAGCACTATTTGGGACATAGTTTGCTAAACGACCAATATAACAAAGAGCGCCTGTTGGCCATTTAGCAAATAGTCTATCACCGACTGTTAAAACATCTGCTAATGAACCCCCATCATGTTTGAAGGTTTTGCTACCGTCTGCTCCATAAATTGATTCACCTGTTGCTGTGCTAATATTTCTTCCCGTATCAGTAATTTCAGGATAAAAAGTATTAGAAGAAAAAATATAGTCTTCAGAAAAATTATAGTTCTTATTGATAATAGGATTCACTAATTTTCTAAATTCATCTCTTCCTTCAACTTTCACATAAGTTTGAGAATCATCTCCTTTATAGTTGTCAATGTTTTCAACTACGCCATCAAATCTTTCAATAAAAATTTGATAGTCTCCATAAGCGTAATCTAATAAATCACCGCCATATGAATCTCCTGTAAGAGATAAAGTCAATGTTTTTTCAGGGACACTAGAAGCAGTAACAGTCGCTTCTGCTAAACGATTACTCTTTCCAAAGATTCTAACGTATAAGTTTTCATTTCTTCCCGCTAAAAACTTATAATCTGTTGTTAATTTATTTGTTCTATGGTTAAATGAACGAACAAAAATAGTTCCGGTAAGGCCTGTAATAGTTTTTATGGTAAATTCACTCTCAGCCTCAGTTCTTCCATAACCGTTTAATTCAATAGTTGAAGCAGTAACTGCATTAATGATGTAAATAACATCACCAATTTTAATTTCATCATTTCTTGCTAAAATATCATCTACATCAAAATCAGAAACAACATTATATCTTGCTAAGGTTGAATCATAAGAATCAATTGTGATATTAGTAGAAATAAAATCATCAAGGCTAGCAGTATGAACTAATTGCCTAAGTCTAAATGGTTCATTTTCATCAATTTTTTTCGTTAGAATTCTATAGTTGTCCATCATTTCTGCCTGAGCATATCCTGTTTGGTCATTTACAGAAGTTGAAAATGATGCATCAATTACAGAGTTAACAACATTGGCATCTGTAGGAGAAAAGTCATAATGGATGTATCTAATAGGTCCAGTTAAATTAAAAGTTCCACTAATATCGTCATTAAGTTGTCTTCTAGCATTATGAAATACGTCTTCATAATCTGCAAAGTCTTCAGAAGGAAGAGTAACTCCTTCTTGAGAAGCAGGTGAACCCCCTACATCGGATTCTCTTAATTTATCAACCATTTTAATATTTAGAGAATACGGTCCATAATCCACAATTTTGTTATAATAATCTTGTGTAGTTAGGAATGCTGTCGATTGGTCATCAACAAATACAGTTTGTCCTGAACCCGAATGGTCGCCCACCTCTGCAAAATACTTAGTATTGTGATTAAGTTCATTCTTTTTATCTAATCTATCATTATAGAAGTAGAACAATGGCCTCGCCACCGATAGTTCAGATTTAAGATTTGTGCTAATTCCTGCTGATAAGGCCACGGGCTTATCAGTTTCTACAGTAGGAAGAAGTAGTTTAAATAGCATAAATTTAACATTTTGTGCAATTTCATTTCCTAGTCTTGGTTCAAATTCAAAAGAGTCCCCGCTAACATCTTCTGTAATCACTTCAGTAATTTTAGCAAAGTGATGTTGAAGGTGGTCATCAGAATGAATCATAACGAAAAAATCGTTGGCAGTTAAATCAATAGTATTTAGTCGAATACCTGCTTGACTTGCGTTATCAAAACACCTAATCCTATATCCGGGAGTATTTGTTAAATTAGAATATTCTGTTTCTAATCCTGCACTTGAAACTACTTCACCAAATTGAGTTGTTCTTGCTAAACTATCATCTTCTTGAATAGCAGCATATAATATTCCTGTTTGAGTTGTGGTCATTACCGGATTTGTTGGACAATCCTTATTATACGTTGGGCTTCCAGACCCAAATTGTCCTTTATTGAAGACGTTTAAACTCATTGGTCCACCTCTTCAAATCTCATATACACAAGAGTGTTATTTAATGTTGGGGTGATAGTTCTATACGTTGGAAACTCTTGTCTAAAAACATCGGTGATTGCTAACTCATGAAGTTCGCCCATGAATTGTTTATTTGTTGATGCTTTGTTTTCGCCTAATTCGCCGTTCCCATTAGCACCAATATAGAAGTTTTCGTCTTCATCAAAGACAAAAGTGCTTGATGAACTATGATTAGAAGTAAGAATTGGCCGACCATTAACAATAATTTTAATCAAATTTCTTGTTTCGTTGTATGCAACTGCAATATGATAAAAGCCGTTGACGTAATTTGGTTCAGCAGAAGCCTCAAGAAAAACCTCTTCATTGTCTGCTAAAGCACCAGAATATGCCGCGTTAAGAGTCACCGTGTTGGACGATATGTTCGTGATGGTTCCTACCTCGATGAAGTCAAAACCGGAGCGAATGAACACCTTCTGAGAGTCTGTATGGAGCCGTGCCGTCGAATCAACATCAAAAGAGGACGAACCGGCGGACACCGCGCCATCAACCTGAGTAACCTTTTCATAAACCTGATTTCCAAATTTATCGAAACCGTTCCTATTTGTGTCTAGATAACTGTATCGTTTTTCCTTTTCTGGTAAAATTGCTACAGGGCTAGTAAAGGACTCCGTAGTTCCATCAATAGTCATTGTTACCTTTACCTTATATTCAGCAGGCTGATTTTCTGTGTGAGAAGTTGAGTTGACTAAAAAGATTTTTAGTGAAGTGCTATGAAAGAGAGCCATTTCATGAACAAGTCTATTTGCTACACTTAAGTATTTATTACTTTGAAAATTCGCCGGTGTTCCTGTTGTATCAATGCCGGGCATAATTTTTTTCGAAGCGGTAACTGAAGCCTTTGTTGTTGCTGAATGTTGCCCTAATCCATTAATATCATAAGGAGTAATTGTTGTCTCAAAGGTAAAATTTCCTGAGTTACCCCATAGACCTAATGCTTCATTTACATAGTTTTCTTGGTAATCCATTTCGATATAGCCGTTACACATAACAGGGAAAATCAACGCACGTTGTTTTCCAAGTAAAGTTTCAAACATCTAATCACCTCAAGGACGAACCAATGCAACTTCAAAGTCTAAACTAAATTCAATTTCAATAGTGTCTGCCGTAATGTTTGAACTAAAAGAACGAACAAAGCCCGTTACTCCTGTTGAGTTTTCGTTTTCTGGGAAAGGAAGAGAACCAAAAACAAGTTTGTTATCAAGAAGGTTTCTTCCTCCTCTTGCTCTAAACGTCCAAGGAATATTGACTGAAACTGTTCCATTTTCAGAAACTGTATTATCTGCGGCCTTTCCTCTATCAACATAATTTTCATTGACAAAAGAAGGCATTAAGAAAACTAGTTCCGTGAGGGCCTGATGTTGAGCAATACCTGTTGAGTCAACCGATGAATGAAGTAACTGAGCAATTTCATGGGCTGTCATTTTTACAGTAGTGTCGTGTCTTTTAATTTCAGTATCAATAATAAATCCTGAAACGCTGATTGATTTACTAGCCATGCCTAAATCTAATGCAGCAGTTACAGATTCTCCGGTAAGCGCCCCAATAGGTAAAGGAATAGAAGGAATAGTTTTATTTGTTGCAATGCTAACACTTACGGCTCTTAATGGAATAGTGTTAGTGTCTGAACCATCTCCCGAACCTCCATGTGCGCCAGTTTTAAGATAAACGTAATAGTCAGGCATTTAAATCACCGGAAAGTTCTTGAATTTGTGGTTCTTGAAATCTTACTAGAAACAATGTTCGCAATCTCATTTGCAATTCTATTCATTTCTGCTCTAGATGTATCTTTAGCATTTACTGTAATATTGATAGTGTTGCCCATCATTTTCTGAGAATCTGCATTACTGTGAACGCGAGAACCGTTTGGAAGAGAAACTAATTCTGGTCCTTTTTCGCCAACTAAAGCAACGGGACTATTAACTACCCCACCTTCAGCAAATGCAGGAATACCTGTTGTTTGAAGAAGGGGTGCTCTTGCATTTCCTTTTCCGGGGAATAATTTTCTAAACACATAAAAGATTGCAGCCCCAACAGCAGCAGCAAGAAGAACAGGCGCACCCACGATAAAAGCAACAATTGCAGCCAATATTCCTGCAATCACAGCAATTTTCTTGGCGGTTGATGCAGAACCTTTGAAGAAAGCAATGGTTCTTTTAACTAAATCAGAGATTAAAACCTGTGTAAATTTAAGAACTGCTACGAGAAGAACACCTAAAACGCTTAATGCAGTAACGACTAGACCAATAGCAATATTGAGAATTCCGTCAATTAATGTTTCTAAATCTCCATCTCCAAAAATGCTGTTAAAAATTTGTTCAAATCCTGTTTTAAGAATAAATAGACCTGCTAAAATAGGTCCACTAATTTGTTTGATAACTTCCCATGTATCTTTAAGTGCTGTAAAGATAGAAGGCCCTAGACCTTTAATGATAACAAATAGCGCACCAAGAATAAAGAAAGCATAGATAAAGAAACCAATAAAAATTTTCGTAACAGCAAATATTACCACTTTACCCATTTTGCCTAACAGTTTAAGAATACCCGAAAAGCCAATTTTCTTAAGATTTGCTAAGAAGTTACCAATCTTCTTTTGTTGTTTTTTTGCAAATTCAGCAGCAGGGGCTCTTCTAATTGTTCTTTCATAGCCCTTTCTTCCTTCAAATTCTTTTTTAAGTTTGCCAATTTTGCTTTCTGCTTCTGCCGCTTGACTAGTCAATCCCATCTTTTTTGCAGCCTTTGCCCGACTTTGTAAGGCATTGATTTCCTTTTTAATTTCCTTTCTTCTTTCTCTTGACGCTTTTAATTTACCTGCACGTTTTTCTCCAAAAATCGTATCTCTATTAAGAGTCGCAATTTTAGATAAACCTCTAGAGGCTTTAACAAGAGTTCCGGCTAAACTTGCAACTTGTTCCTCTCCGTCTTTTGCGTCCTGTTTAACGGTTCTAAGGACACTACCAAACAATTGGAAACCCGATTTAACTTTATTGACTAATCTGAAAGTTCCCGGAGGAAGGAAACCGAACATCACAGACCTAACTCTAGCCGCTTCAACACCAAGAATTCTAAGTTCTTCTTTATTAGTTCCTAAGAATTCAGCAATGTATTCAAAAGCGTTACCTCCTGCTTTTCGATATTGCCTAAATGATTTTATTCCTAGAGCAAAACCTTTTTCTCCGTCAATAAAAGATTGTTTAATTGCTTTGTTTAGAATTTGGCTTCTTTTATCAAAACCTGTAGCGGCTCCTTCGGCCCTGTCCAAAGCCGCCTTAACATTTTCAATTCTTTGTTCTGCTTCAGTTAGAGGCTTTTTGGCCTTTTCTATTCCCTGTAATGTATTAGTTAAATTACTAAAAACCTTTTGCATTTGCTCTGTTTGCTCTGTTATTGCTTTTGTTAAAGCCTGCATTTGTTTCATTTGAGCAGTAGCAGAAACCATATTAATCACTTCTTTTTAGTGGCTTTTTCCATTTCTTCTGCTTTCATTTGTTCAACAACTTGATGGACCTGCAATAAATCAATGACTAAACTTGATGGCATTTTATACACTTCTAATGGGCTAATGCCTAACGCCTTCGATAAGGAATAGACGATAATGAGAGATACTGTTTGAGGGTCGGATTCACCCCCCTTGATAGCACCTCTCAGTCTTCGTTTTTTTCCTCATTCTCCGAAAATGCATCAAAAGGATTCGGAAGAATCTCTTTAATCTGCGACCCAATATAAGGGTTTAATCGAAGAAGGTCAAGTGTGGAAAGAGATGGTTCCGACTTAACGATGAAATTTTCAACCATGTAACGATACATAGCATTTAAGTCGAGGTCTAGATTTTGACTTCTAGTATCAACTTTCATAAGACTATTCATAGCCTTATCAACCTCAAGCCATGTGGGTTCTTTGACCCAGACTTTTAGGTATTCTTCACGGTCGGGTGCTACCTTAATGTAATGTAGCGTCGGTTCAGTAAGCGCAAATAGCACGCTCTTATCTGTAATTACGGTTTTTTGTTCCATGTCTTTCCACCTTCATAACCAACAAACAAACAAACGTATGTTGGTGGAATATCACTTATCTAGTGCTTTAGATTTCTTAGGAGTTTCCTTCTTAGGCAATGCCTTCTTTTTCTTTTGTTCTTCTCTGATTAGACGACCTTTTTCTGCTTTGGAAACCATCTAATCACCCCTGAAGAACCCAATGGGTTTTGACTGTGCATGATTCTAATGCTCTCGGCATAACTGTTCCCTCAACAGTAATTGGTCCCTTATCATCAGGAATAGCAAAGTTTGCAGAACTGAGGAAGTAATCTTGGAACTTCATTAGGATTTGCTCACCATTTGCTTTATCGAACTGTAAAGTCAAGAGAGTCGAACTTGCACTTCCGACTTCTGTTTGATTTAGCAATTCTTCGAACAATTTATCATCAGTTACCATAGCAGTAAAGGTAACTTCATAAGTTCTTTGTGCAGGAATGGCGTCTTTAATTGACTTGTTTCCAACACCAATGAATCTTTTATCTTGCAGGTTGTTATTGATAGTCAATTGCAAGTTAGTGATTTTTAAGAACTGCTGACCAAATACACTAAATAAACCACTTGAGAAGAAGAAAGGCTCCAAAAATTCAGCATCTTTATCGGTTGCGCTAGTATCATTGGCTTGTTCAAAGTTAAACAATTGGCGATTGTCAGAAACGCCACCTCTTGCTTCGTAGTCTTCATCTTGCTCTAATTTATGAACTGCTCTCGCATTTAAATCAAGAGTCATTTTAACTTCTTCATTTTCATTCGCTGTCATTGTTAAAGTATTGACTCGGTTTCCTCTAGCAATACGAACAAAAGTAGTATCTTCCGAAGCCCCGCTTGGAGAAGTTCTAGTAGTTAATGTGCTAGACTTAGCCAATGTCTGTTCCAATGCAAACGAAGGTAACTTTTCACCATTTGTTTCACCAAATGTATATGTGATTGCATTAGTTACGACTGAAGCGGTTGATGTGGGTCTTTGAAGAAGTTCCATATTTGCTGATAAATCAAACCCATTAAGTAAAGGAGGAGTTAAGGTATTGGATGCTCTTGCAGTTTTATAGAAAATTGGTCCCTGTTCTAAGAACTCACTTGAAGTAATAGTTCCTGTTTCAGCACCGCCGTTAGTAGTATCAAGATAAACGTGCCTTCTATCGTCGGAACTTGAATTTGTTCCATGAGCATTCAATAAATCAGCAGTTCCCGCTGCTTCAAAGGTAGCAGTAATTTCCGTGCATTTTCCTAAAGCGTAATATAAGAAAGCACCATGATTTGCTACCAAACCAAGAGAAGCCGCCCCTGCTGTTTCAATTCCTTTATATTGATGGGTAAAGTTTCTTGAACCACCAAGAGATAAATTGAATTGTTTCATCTCCACTTCCACATCTGGGAAGGTAGCACTTTCAAGAATCCCTAACCAATTGTCAGCATTGAGTCTTTTTGTAGTAGAGTTCTTTTCACCAACACAAGGCGCACCATATCCTCTAATGTGAATAAAGTCACCAGAAACAATTGTTCTGGTAGCGGGAGAAACTTTTAAAACATTTGCAGTATTAGATGTAATGGTGTGAGTAGAAACAACAGTTGTTGGCGCACCTGTAGCATATAATTCAACAATACAGCCAACGTAAAGATTATTGACCATTAGGAAATGTGCTTCCCAATCGTCGTGTGCCTGTAAATCTGTTGTTGTGCTATTTGCATGGTCAAGCGGAATATAAAGGTCCACTTCAGGAACCATAGTTAAACTTGCTTGACTTCCTAGAAAAATATCTTCTGTGCTCATTTTAAATGTCCCCCTTCCTAACAAACATACTAGGGAATAGATAATGCGAATCTTTTTGCTTCAATACTTAGTTTATATCCAAATAATCTTTTAGCACGGTCGTTTGACTCGCTTCTTGAACCGACAAAAATCTGATTAAACTTTGAACCATCAGATGCGGTATAGCCACGCCTCGCGCTCTCAAGTGCATGACGGGTAATCAAGTATAAAGCCCTAAGCCTGTCGCGGCCAAAGGATGCATCCCCTCCGGCCCTCTCATCGTGAACAGTTCGAATATGTAAAGTAAATCCATATGTCTCATTACGCACATCATAATGGACTGTTGGATATTCAAGGTTCTGACTGTCCTCAAAGAAGATGATTACGTCTTTAGAAGAAAGGTCGTAACGAACACCTTTGTTCTTCTCAAGAGAACGAACATCAATTAAATTAGGTTTTCCTGTATGGGATGAAGTAATATAGCCCCCTGATTCTAAGGTGGTCGCTGATGTTGACCAATTTGTGTCTAAGATGTCTATGAGAAGGCTGACTTCATCCATGCCTCAACCCCCTTATATACTTCATTTTCAAGATACTTGGTAAATTCTTCTTCCGCATATCTAAGTTTTTCTTCATCAGACATTCGAAAATCAACACCAAGAAGAGAAGAAACTTCAGCCATCGCTTTCTGTCTTTCGTCTTGGATTCTTAAGAACTTTTTAAAGTGAGAAATGTCTAATTCAATAGCCACTTTCATCACCTTCACAGTCTTTCCAATCTTCTAAGATTTGTTTAAATTCTTCTTTATATTCAGGAGATGCTTTTGCTTTAGTAGCATTATGCTTAACAAATAAACGTAACTTATCACAGTCATAATTTGAAACGTGTTCAGCCGCTTCTTTTCCTGTTTTGACTTGCCCTTTAGAGGTAACAATTTTGCCTTCCATTTCAACAAGGTCTAAAACTCTAGCCATAGCATTCTCACAGCAAAGGTCACGACCATAATCCATTTCCACTTGTGCTTCATTTGTCTGAGGTAAGTTTCCAAAAATAGAAGTTAATTCTGCTCTATAATCCTTTTTAAGAACACCCCACCAAGACATAAAAATACCTCAGTCAATGAAATAGACAACATCGCTCTTACCTGAAAGGATATCGAATGCTTCCTTGCGAAGAATATCATACTTTTCTTTAGTGCTAATATTTCCACCTGTTTCAGCAATAAGAATTGTTTGGTCATCGTGACGTAAGATTTCAGCACAAACTAATTTAGTTGCGGCTTCATGGATAGCCGCCGGAACCCTACTGCTTCCCGCAATATAAGTAACCACAATAGAATTCTGTGAATGATAAGGATATTCCTTTAAGAAGAAAATACGACCCTCGCTACCAATTGTAAAATAGTCTCCAAGTCGCTTCATATCATTTTTGTCTGTAAATGCAACCATTTCACAAACTGTTGGAATACCGTCTGTTGAAGTAAATGTGGTTGTTGCTGAACTAGCACCTGTAGCAGTTGCGCTCATAACAACCGTGGTTGAATCTGTAAT
>Ga0160423_10002047_pt1 | contig 16879 bp, 23 predicted proteins | sample CRUFie14St8metaG_FD_108191 | JGI IMG/M metagenome (GOLD analysis project Ga0160423, IMG submission 108191) | Marine microbial communities from the Costa Rica Dome - CRUD Field 142mm St8 metaG | ecosystem: Environmental > Aquatic > Marine > Oceanic > Photic zone | place: Costa Rica: the Eastern... | reverse complement strand
CTCTAAAGGACCCACTTGTGCACCCCTCAGTGCAGCAATAGCTTCTTTTCTAAATGTTTCTAGCTTTGTATTAAAGTTTGCAGCTTTAGCATTGAATCCAAGTGCTGCTGTTGCTTTAGCAATACGTCCTTCGATAGGACCAGAATCTGCACCCTGTTGAATATCTCTTAAAATATCATCTGCAGCACTTAATGTAGTGTATCTTTTACCAGCTTTTTCTCTTTCTCCAAAAGTAGGTTTATCTTTTATATCAGTAACTACACCATCTTTGGTCTTTACAATTAATCTATCTTTTTCATTATAGCCAAGTTCTTTTTTTTCTTCTGCAGTAGCTGCTCGTAAAGACTCAACAGGGTCTTTTTCTTTAGCCTCTTCAAGAGCAATTAAAGTTGTAGGTAATTTTGATAAACCTTCTCCAGCTGCTCTAAGGGCACCAGCTAAAACATTCTCTCCTGGTCTTTGTGTGGATTGTAATAGAGGTGCTGCAAATGTAGACGCTATGATTGCTTTTTCTCTAGATGACAATCCCCCTGTTTGAAAGTGTTGAATATTTGCAATGCCCCCCTTATTAAATTGTTTAGGTTTATGATATTTAAAATATCTATCTCGAAACATTTTTCTGGTTAATACTTTTTCCATATTACCTCGGTTGCATTAAATTATATGCAGAGTAAGCACCTAAGCCAGCACCTATCGCTTGTCCAACTGGATTAGCACCAGGAGCCGTGGATGCTGTTATTGTACTCTGTGTCGTAGGAAGATTTGTCATGATACCTTTTAAAAATTCTATTCTTTGGAAAGGTTCGTATTCTCTTTGTAATGCGGTTTGTCTTTGTGCATCTAATTGCGCTTGACCAATACCTCTTTGTAATGCACCAGCTTGTAATTGCGCTTGAATATCAGCTAGACCCATTCTTTGCTCTTGAGCACCGATTGCAGCTAGAGCTTGTCCTGCTCCTAATTGTTGTTGTCTTTGAGTTTGTGCAGCACCTAATGCAGTTTGAAAACCTTGTGCTTGTGCCTGACCAATATTTGCTAATCTTGCTCTTTCTATTTCAGCTTCTGCAATTCCTTGTCTTGCTCCACCAAATGCACCACTCATTGCAGCTTGTGCTCCTAATCTATTTGTAGCTATGTTTGCTTGTCTTGAAATTTCATCCGTAACAAAAGATTGATATGGATTAAAAAATTGTGAAATGTTTGGAGCTGAAATACCTTGTTGTAATGAACTTATACCTTGTGCGACTGTACCTGCACCAACTCCAGTTTGACCTGCTTGAGTGGCTGCCGCAGTTTCAAGAGCAGATATAGGTGCGACCTGCATCGCTGGTAAATTTACTGGAGTAGAGGCTAATTTAGAAGCTTGATCATAAAGTGATAGTTTTCGTGCTTCAACTCCTGGAGCCTCTCTTTGAATTACTTCTGATTGTCCAGTTTGTGCTGGGGCTGAACTTCCACCTCCAAAAATAAAACTCATTAGTTTAACTCCTTAGTATATAAATATCTTTTTACTGCCCAACCTTTAGTTTTTAAAAAAGGTTCCCAACCTGGTCTTGCATGAACAGCAATTCTTTTGCACTTAGTTTCCTTTGCTAGAGATTCAATTTTATTTGCAAGTTTATCTTGCCAAAGTTTTCTTTTTTGTCCTTTTAATAAAATTACTTCACATTGTTTGAAATTTGGTAAAGCAACTATTCTTGTCACACAAACACCAAATACTTTATAACCTTCACCATCATCGGATCCAAACATCATATGCAATTGCATAGAACTATCTTCTAAACATTTTTTTAAATTTTCAATATTCATAGGATCACCATCATATTTCAAACCTTCTCTCAACATAAATTCACATAAATCCCAATACGTATCAAGAGTTTGTGGATATATTTCTAATACTTCTACTTCTTTTTTAATTTTAATTTTTCTTGCTTCCATTTGTTATATCGTAAATTCTTTTAAATTGTTTTTGTTGATTATAAAAAAAATCTGCTCCAGCTTTTCTCATTCCTTTAAAACTTTTTGGATCAGCACCAGATAAAATACCAGCTCCTAAAACAGCGTCTGCTCTTGATACAAATTCACCATCAGCTAATTGTGCTAACATAGTATCTTCATCTTTATCACCAACACCTGCTCCATCTTCTACGTAACCTGTAGCTCTTACATAATTGTTAACATCATTTTCATCATGATCTAATTTTGAGGGTAAATAATTTACACCTCCTTGATTATATTTTGGAAGTGCAGTGGCTAAACCTCCTTGATTTGCATAGAACATATTTTGTCCTGTTACATCTGATCTTGAAGGCATTGCATTTTTAGCAGAAACAAAAGCACCCTCTAATTTTTTATTTTCTTTTTCATATTCTCTTTCATAATCTTCCTTAGAAAATCTAGGCTTAACTGGTTCCTCGTCACCCATTAAAAATGGAGCAATAGTTGAAGCTGCAATTAATTTTGTTCCAGTATCTGCTCCTAAAATTCCTGAACCTTTTGCTGCTGCTGTAGCAGCGTCACCTTTTAAACCAGCTGCTGCAATTTCATCAGCTGTCATTTTTTTTTGACCAATCATTTTTGTTAAGAAATTATCTCCGCCCATTCCAGGAATACCACTAAAAGCACTTCCTCTAAAACCTTGTGTAGCAGAAGCAAAAGGTGTGCCCGCAAAACGTTCCATGCCACCTAGTTTACCTAAACCAAAAGTTGCACCACCCACAAGGGCAGCATCTTTAAGTGCTGTTCTAGTTGATTTTCCTCTAAGTTTTTGTACGCCAAAAGTGGCTAATGCAAGTGTAAATGGATCCATATACTATTTCCCTAATAATAGCATATATTAGCATTTTATTTACGTGCTATCAACTCATCGTAAAACTTGCCTTGATATTGATGCTCTCCTACATGAACAATTGAGTCATTAATAAAAGCATAACATTTACCACCTAAGTTTCTCCATAGTTGGCAAAAAGCAAAATCTTCACCATTGAAAGTTTTAGTGTCAGTATCGTGGTGCGTGTCAAAAAAATTCCACATATTAGGTTTATCAACGTATTCTCCGTTTATTACTGTCTTTTGAACTATTTGTTTTTCTGGGTACTTTTCTATCATTTTTTCAATAACGTTTCTTTTTATTAACATACATCCTGTTGGAGAATCCGTGACCTCCATCACACCATTATCTAATTTAATATCATTAACATTTGGAACTTTCATAGGATAAGTATGTAAAGCTCTTCTTATATCGTCAGCTGATTTTATTTTACCCTCTAACATTTTTTTATATGCCTTGTCCCACATTAAAGTTTTAAGCGGATAAGGGACTGATATGATATCTTTCTCTGCTTTAAGCATAGAAAAAATTGATTTCGATTGAAAATAAATGTCTGAATCTATAAACAACAAATGACTTGCTTTTGATTCTAGAAATCCAGCTACACATAAATTTCTACCTTGTGTTACAAGTGATGATTTTATTAGATGAAAAGAAACTTTCATCTTTTTCTTAAAACATTCTTGTTGAAATTCAATTAAAGCTTGAGTGTAATGTATTGAAACATCGCTATGTACAGGTGTGCCTACAAACACATTATACTTTGAAAATTCATCTTCCTCTTTGATCCAAAGTGGTGTGGTGGCTTTACCAAAATCAGATTGTGATTCAATTTTTAATTCATTCAGTGTTTGATATGTATCTTCGTTTATATATTTATCGTTTGACATTTAAGGCTCCTTGTAAAAAATTTGTCCACTCTGATCCCTTACGTTCCCAACTATAAAATCTTTTATAAAATTTTTGTTGTTCATTTAAATATTTTTGCATATCTTCTTCGTGTAAATAATAAGCAGAAGCATCAATTGCATGAGCAAAAGATTCTGCTAATAGGTCATGATTTTTAGTAAAGTTTACGTAAGTTGGCCATTCAGAGCAAGTCTCAGGTAAAGCACCAAAATTAGTTGTGATTACATGCACACCAGCAGCTAAAGCTTCAAGGGCTGACACACAAAAAGTTTCTTCAAATATACATGGGTATACAAATAAGTCATAATCTTTAATATGCTCTTTAATAAATTCATTTGGTTTGTAACCAATATAATTTACATTTGGTAATTTTTCTGCTTGTTCAAAAAGTGGTATAAAATCTTTTTTGTTGTGTTCTGAAAAAGCACTTCCATAAACATCACAAGAGCTATAAACATCTAATGTTATATTTTCATTTTTAACCATTTGCATAGCATATAACAAAACATTTAAACCTCTCCATGGAGTACAATGATGAATAATTTTTATCGGCTCTCCTTTTTTATAAATTTTTCTTTCAGGAAAGTTATCAGTGCCATTTTTAATAACTATTGATTTATCTTCTGGTATTCCAAAAAAATATCTAAATTTTTCATAAGTCCAATGCGAGTTAAAAACATACCAATCATACTCATTGAATCTTGATTTATTTCTAAAAAATTCTTGTAAATTATTTTGATCGTAGGAATTTTTTTGCCAGAGTATATTTATCTTATTTTTATCTAAAGGTATTTTACCAGGTATGGAAGTGCATATTTGGAATTTACTTAATAAATCTTTTGAAACATATTTTTCTAACAACTCGTGTTGTAACTCTGTTGCGCCTCTAGGTTCCATCAAAACTATTCTTTTGTTTTCGCACCAATTTGTCCAACCCTTGTAACTTTAATTTCTAAATCTTGTCTAAAATCATCATCAGTAGTATCAGTATTGGGGTCAGCAACATCAGCATCAAAAGCTGCTTTAGATTCATAAACTTTTCCCGTACGTTTATTTTTAATAATTTCTTTTGCTTCTGCAGGTATTCTTGGTAACTCACTCATTTTCCTCTTCCTTGTTTATGGTATTTCTTATAACTTCTTTTTTCATTTTTGTTAAGTCTTTTTTTGTGCCGACCAGGACGCTTCCTAGGTTTTGGTCTTGGTACAAAGTGAACAAATTTTTGTCTAGCCATTATTCAATAAAACCATTAATGGTTAATCTTCCGTCATTTATATCATTTCCATAATTTAAAATCGACCCATGTCTAATTCTTGAATCAAAAAAAACACATCTATTTTTAATAGATTTTACACTTACTAAAGGTATATCTGAAATACCATCGTAAAAATTAGTGCCTGAATCAGTATTATTATTTAAGTAAACAATACAAGTATATTTTTTTGGAAAATCTGTATGAATAAAATCTTTGGTTTGATCATTACCTAATCTTAAATGAACATGTAAATCAAGATGAAAATTATCTTGGTAATTAAATTTAGATTTAAATTCTTTTAAAAACAATGCGTGTAAAAATATATTTTCATTTATTAAAAAATTACTTCTATATCCAGGCCATGTTTGTTGGGTCTTAAAAAGATTGTTAAAATCATCTGCATTATATAACTTTATTTTTTTTATATCTGATTCAATTAATTCTAGATCGTCAAAAAAATTTTCTACTATGTGTATCATGATTTTTTATAAATTTGATTTCCTACTACTAAGACATCAATTTTTGAATCTTTAAAATAATTAATTGCATCTTGAATATTTGACATTATCGGTTTACCTCTAATGTTGAAACTTGTATTTAATAATAAAGGGCATTCTGTAATCTTATAAAATTCATGTATTAAGTTATAGTATAATTTTTGATTTTTATCTACACTTTGAAATCTACAAGTACCATCAACATGTGTGATACTTTTTAAATTATCTTGTATTACCTTACCTACATAAAGCATGTAAGGGTTTTCAAAATTATTATCAAAATATTTTTTTACATGTTCTTTTAAAATAGATGCTCCAAAAGGTCTATAATCTTCTCTTTTTTTAATTTTATTCACAATATTTTTTCCATCTTTTATTATAGGGTTAAATAATATTGATCTATTTCCTAAAGCTCTTGGGCCTATTTCACCTTGACCTTGGTACCAAGCAACAACTAAACCTTGTTTTAAATATTCAGCTGTCTTTTTTATTGTTTCTAAATTTGGTTCTGAAACAGGTTTTTCATCGGTTTGAATAAAAGGAAAATTGTTAAGTTTAAATTCAGGTAAATTATTTTTTAATCTTAAATATTCTAATGCACCTAGAGAAAGACCCTCGTCATTACAATGAGGAGGTATAACTAAATTGTTAAATTTTTTTTTCAAAGCAGTATTCCAAATTACATTTTGTGCAACACCGCCAGTGTAAGTTATACTAGCATTATAATTTCTTTCAGTTGTTACCTCAAAAAAATCAACTAAAATTTCAGATACTTTATCATGTATTGTTCGTATCCAATCAAGAGGTTGCCAAGCCGCTAATAATTCATCACCAATATGATTTTTATATAAATGAAAATCAAAAAGTTCTTTTATATCATAGATAGTAAAATTTAATTTTTTTTTGAATTTAGGTAATATATTTCCATAAGATTGCAAACCCATGAGCTTACCTGAAATATCATATGACTCAGCTCCTTCATGACCAATCTTAAATTGTTTTGCCGTATTAAACATACTTAGACCAAGTGAGCCATGTACTCTTGTATCACCTCTATTAATTAATTTACCATTTTTAAAAACTGTCCAAGCATTATTTTGATCTCCAAACCCATCAATAACTATTTCATATTCAGCTTTTTGTTTTTGTAATGGCCAACAACTTAAAGCATGAGCATAATGATGATTTACTCTAAAAGTATGAGGATGAGAAAAATATTTGTAAGGTATCGCAGGAAAAAATTGTTCGTTGTTAATTGGTAAATTGTGTCTCCAAGGATCAATTACAATCGCTACTTCATCAATTTCATTTACTTTAATACCAAAAAATTTTTTGACATCCTCTTCCCAATCGTAAAGGTTATCGTAAGCATGATGTTTTTTTTGTAAAATTCTTTCCGTTTTTAAATAATGAACATTTTCACCATCAAAAAACGAAATGTTACTATCGTGTTCACAGAGTCTAAGACCAATGAGTTTTTTAGCCATTCTCCTGTGATCTATCTATCTGTGCATAACTAATTATACCTTGTATCTCATTAGCAGTCCCTGCGGTCATTTTTAAAATATCACTCTCTTCTAAAACTAAAGTTTGTAAAATAATATTCTCTATTGTGTTGGCTGGTATCGCTTTTCTATGTATTGCAAAAGTTGAAGAAGCTGATGTGTCAGTGACTTGCACAGAAAAATTAATAGGACTACTAGAAGAATTATCAACTTGTATTTGTTTTACTAAGCATCTAGCATTTGCAGGTGATGTTAAAACAGAAGTTGTATCTGTTGTTGTTAGATTTATTCCAGCGTTTTTATATTGAATTGTCATGATAAAAAATAATTAAAAGCATCTTGTTCATTTTTTAGTTCTTTTTGGTATGTAGTGTTTAACTTATCTTGCATCGTTCGTAAAGACTGATTTATTTGTCTTTGGTTTTCTTCTGTATAAATTGGTGAAGGCTCTGGAATAACTATGTCTACTCTTGCCATTATCTCATACCATCTGGTTGTACGTCTGCTCTAAACGTTCCAAATCTCCAATTTTGTTCAGTTGAAGTGTTGGCTATTTTTAAACTTGCAAATCTAGCTCTAGCTCTTGTGTCTATTTTTTTAGTTGTCGATGTAACTGTAAATGGACCCAGTGGAGAGGAAGTTTCAGTATCGACTGGAAAATCTCTTAATAAAATTGTCACTTGAGCATCTCCTTGTAAAGTTTTAAAATCAGGAATAAATCTACTCATACTTAAAAACATTTGACCTTCTCCATTTACGTTAAGACTAAAATCTCCTGATTCTATAAATGCAGGTATAGCAGTTTTAGCTCCAGTAGCACTTACTTCATCAACACCTTTTTCATGTTCAAAATATTTTGTTGATCCATTTACATTTGTTACACCTTGAATGGTTGGGAATGTTGGTAAGCCTGTGGAATTAAATTCAGTTGCATAAGGATTATCATATAAATTTGCATCTACCCAAGTGGTTCTAGAAAGAGAACCAGTTACCCATGTGCCATCTTGATAATTATAACAAACATATCTATCGTTAAAAGCTGAGTTTGCTTGTGGGTAATACCAACATAATTCTTCATAAAGAGTATTTAAACCTGCATAAACAGATTCTCCATTTTGATAATTTACTCCTAAGTTGTTTCCATTTTTTGTCGTAAAAACAAAATCCTCTACTGAACACGGCAAAGATTTTACTGTACCATCATATACAAAAAATCCACCTGCCTCTGCCATCCAATATACTGCTCCATTAACATATTTTATAGAGTGTTGTCCAATAGCACCGCAATTAGAACCAACCTGCCTAATAGAAAATGTAAAAGGAGGGCCAACAAACTGCATTACATAAGCAGCGTTGTCTGTTAAAATAAACGTGTAGTCTTTACCTTTTACTGCACCAACAATTTTTGTTCCAGAATCAAGTCTAAAAGTACCTGCAGTATTTACAGATGTTGCAGCATAATCACTTATATTTTCTTGATCAGAAAATCTTATAAACATTTTATCTTGAGAGCTTTTTGTACCTATTGTTGTTTCAGTGCCAAGCATGATTAAATGTCTATCTCTATCAGATACAAGAGACATTACTGAAGCAGTAGGAGCATTACTTATAACTGCAGCTCGTGTCGTTAAGGCATTAGGATTAGAGTTAATTGGGTTCCATTCAAAAGACTCACCATTTTTAATTGTAGCTATTAACTTTTCTCCAAAATTATCTAATGACCAAGAAGCTGGATCGATCGTAAGTGTTTGTGATAAAGATGCGTCTCCCCACCCAGTGTAATATTCAACACCAGTTCCACTCAAATGCGCTGATCTGGTCCCTCCTGCAGCTCTTGTAATACCAGTTAAATCATTTGTTGATATTCCAGTATATGAGATAAATTCTGCACCTACTTTAATAGTGCCTGATGTTGGAAATCCTGCTGTGGAGGCAAGTGATATAGAGGTTCCTGAACCACCAGTTCCTGCCGTGTCATCAAGTAGAGCTCCATTAAGTGTGCCAAAAACTTGTTGACCACCGCCCCATAAACCTGTTCCCCACCCAAAACCATATGTAAAACCTAATGAGCCAGGTTTTATATAAGGAGTGACTATAGCCGATCCACTACCTGCAACCGTGGTTCCAGCAGCACTAGCCATGGTAATTGTAAACGTGTCACTATCAGGAACTGATACAACTTGAAAAGTATTAGTTTCAAAATCAGCTGCACTATACCCTGCACCAGTTGGCGGGGTTACAGAACTAAAAAGAAATAAATCACCAACCTCTAAAGAATGAGCTGGTTTATTTACAATGACTGTCGCTGAAGTATTTGTTGTGTCAAAAGTACATCCAGTCAGTGGCGTGTTCAAAGGTGTTATATCAAAAAAAGCACCTTCATAATAAATGACTAAAAGTTTATTTGTCCCAATAGCAGCGTATCTTCTGCCATCTAAATCAGCCCATATAAATTGTTCTCTTGCTGCACCTACAAGTGTTTTATCTAAAATTTCTTCCCAACCACCTATTTTTTCTGGTAATCCATATCTAAACCGAACAAAGTCTCCGTCCGTCCATTGACCTTCTGCACCAGTTTGTGTGACTTGTTTATTGAATCCAGGAGCTATTTTTACTTTTGTTAAAGGCATATCGTATTATACCTTAAAATATTGAACAATAGAAGATTACTTGGTTTCTATATTTTGACCCATATGACTAGAAAGTTCTGAGGTTTTTTTATCAAAATGTTTATTACATTCCATAGCTAATGAAACAAATAAATTTGTGCAATGTTTTAAGGCCTCAGCTGATAATAAAATTTTCTTTTTTTCATTAATTATTTTTATTTCTTCATCACTAAATATTATTTCACCTGATCCGTCTTTATCCATAAGTTGATTAATTTGCATAATTTTCCTATTCTACACTTTTTGCCGTATGATCGGGCATACCCCAAAAAGGTCTTGTATCAATATAACGATCTGTATTTTTACCATTTTTATCTACGTAATGCAAGAAAGCTTGAACTGAAAAGTCTCCTTTGAATTCTTCTCTATAATGTGGCAATTGTCTTCCTAGATAAATTACTGCTTCACCTTTTTCTAAATACATTGGCTTCTCATTTATAAATATAGGCCATGGTGTTCCATCGTTATTTATATTTAATGTTACACTTATTTCACAAGAACGCCTATCTGTGTGATTTGATAAGGAAGCAAATTTTGTGTAGCATCTCCAAAAAGCATATGTAGGTAAAAGTTCAACACCAGTTTCAGATTCCATTAAAGGTTTTTGTTTTAACATTAAAGCTTCTATAACTGGGTCACCATAAAATTTTGAATCAGGCACAGACATTTCTTTCGACTCATCAAAATCAGTAACATTCAATCTATGTCTAATTTCACAATAATTACCAAGTAAATCTATTTCATCTTTAGATAAAAAATTTTTAATTTTTTTATAAGTAAAATCTTTTCCTATAATGCCCATGCTACTACCGAATATCTTTCTCCCTCAGTTACAGGCTTAACCATATGAGGGTATAAAAAATTGCTAGGCCATATAACCATTCTATTTTCTTTTTTTTCAATCGTGGTAATTTTATCAATCTTTGGATATTTAAAACATAGCTCACCACCTTTGTAATTTTCATTAACCAAAAAAATACAACTAAAAGTTCTAGGAATTTTTTGGCTATGATCTACATGAAATTTATAATGACCACCTGGGGTATATTTTAAAATTTGAACATCGTTAACTGTAAACTCTTTTGGAAAATCATGAAAATGTAAATAGTTAGTGATGCAGATTTTTAAGTGGTGAATTAAATAATTACACCATAAAACTTCAGTATAAGAATTTGTTGTTATATTATGTAATCCCCAAGTTTTAACTCTTCTTATTTTTTCATCTAATACTGGTTCATTTTTTCCAATTACAGTAGCTGCTTCAAAATCTTTATGAGTAGCACAAATTTTTTTAAATGATTCTAAAGTTTTTTTTGGCATTATGTTATCAAAGACGGTGATGTATTTATGTAAATCAGCATTTACTTCCATGATTTTTTCTTCCAAAATATTTTTTTGTAATTATGTACTATATGCTTTAACATAAAAAATCTATTTTCTAAATATTTTTTTTCAGTTATTGGTTTAACTTCCATTTTCCAACTATCTCTTCTAAATGGAATACATTGTACATAAGGCGTTCCTCTTTCTAATATAGTATCTAATATTTCATATTTGTCACCATTAATTACAATTGGAAAATTAACTTCATTTTCAAAACTATCGGTGTCTACTATTCCAGGAATAATAGAGAAACGATCATCTGAATTATTTAAGGGTGGTACAAATAAGGTAGAGTATCCTGGTGGTGTTTTAATTATCCAAGGGTTTAATATTTTATGAAAAGATAAATTCTTATTTTTTTCAACATAAGGACTACCTTTTAATTGATCTGTAGAATGAAACTCTGGTTTACCTTGATAATTTATATTAACTTTTTCAGCGATAGAATTCATCATTTGTTGGGCTGAATCAAAGCCACTTCTTTTTTTTCCTTCAAATTCTACATTGTGTCTTATTTTATAATCAGTTGGTATTTTTAAAATATATCCACAAGTAAGAGTATCTAAAAAAGGCATACATCCTTTTACAGTTTGATTCTCATAACTATGAGTTAATTTTTTATACCAATCTGGAATATTAGTTTTTGTTAAGACAGGTAAAATATCTTGGTTGTTTTTAATAAATTGTTTATTAGCAGAAAAGGTAATTATGTTATCTAACATCCTAAATGTTTAACACATTTAAGGAAGCTGTAAAAGATTTAAATAAGTAATTCCATTATCTGCACAATATTTTTCCCAAGTGACTATAGGGTACGATACTGTTGAAGTATCAAATGTATCCAAATAATTATTATAGTTTACAACTTGTGTATATAAAGTTTTAGCCTGAGTATTAGCATTCGCATTAACTATGAATCTTGTTAAGGCATCTCTTATATCTTTTAAATATAAATGCAAATCTTCTGCATTTGCAATAGAACCAGGTTCTGATTGTTCAGAAATAGTCATTGAATTCCCATCAATAGTCCAAGTAGCACTATTTTGTTTTATTATATTAAAATCAGAATCGCTTATATCTATTTCTGTATGTGGTGTATTGATAGCAGTTAACTCATTCTTTTCAGTTTCGTTTGCTGCTATTCTTAATAAATTATTATTTAAAGTAATTGCGTAAGCCATTATGCGTTCCCATCATCAAAGTAAAGTATTCCTCCACCGCCACCAGCGTCCCCTGGAGTTGGTGTTGGTCCACCATTGTTAGCACCTGCAAAGTTTGTACCAGGGCCTAAACCAGCTGATCCTGCAAATATAGCTTTTTCTGGTAAAAGAACTCCACCTGGAGCTGATCCATAAGTACCTGCATTTGCTCTATTAGGTTGAAAAGCGGGACCACCTCTAGCTCCTCCACCACCGCCATTTGCAGTAAATGTTGAAACTGTTGATGCTGCGCCTGCGTTTCCGTCATTACCTCCAGGACTTGTAGTCCCTTTAGTTCCGCCTGCTCCTAAAGAATATGCAACTGAAGCTCCTCCTGTCACTGGGCCAGAGAAAAAACCAATTCCTCCTCCGCCTCCAGCTCCTCCGTGTCTTCCTGGAGCTTGAGTTGAAAATCCACCAGCACCACCACCAGCACCACACAGATATGCATAAAAATTATTTGCAGCTGGGTTTGCTGTGATGTTACCACTATTAGGACCTACTTCAGCAAAATGTAAAACGTAAGCACCATCTCCTCCTGCTCCACTTGATGCAGCAGTCAATCTTCCTTGTGCATCGACCGTTATGTTTGCAGTCGTGTATGATCCTGCGGTAACAGAAGTATCTGCAAGTTTATCTGCAGTTACTGCGTCATTTGCAATTTTATCTGTTGTTACATTTGCATTTAATATAGATGCAGTTACGACTGCATTGTCAGAAAGTTGTGCAGCTCTGATTGCATCATCTGCAATTTTTGCATTCGTTACGGCATCGTCAGCAATTTGTGCTGTGCCAATAGAACCACCTAAAGTGTCTAATGAAACTTCTTTTAAATTTGTTCCGTCTGAGTAAGCCGCATAAATTTTTTGTGCGTCTGGAGTAAATCCAGTTCCTGAAGCAGTTTTAATTGTTAAATTTGTTGGGTTTGTTACTCCTGTGCAATCAAAGATATAAAATTTTTCTATTGAATCTGGAATAGTACAAACTGTGCTCGCTGCAATCGATGCAGTTGCAAATTTAATAACTAAATTTCTTGCGTTAGATAAAGCACCATCCGACATTGCAAGTGCAAGAGTACCACCACTTGAAAGTGTTACTTGTTCAAATCCTGCTACTGCTTGTTGAATTAAATTTAAGTTTGTGTTTGTTTTATCACCCCACGTACCAGCGTTTTCACCAGTAGCCATAAGTTCTAATTTAAGATCGCTTGAATAAGTAGATGCCATAAAATTTTTCTCCTAAATAATTATAATATTACCAAAATTATGCAGCTCGATCAACCTCTGTCCAAGTATTATTTACACCAGGATTTATCTCAGCCCATGCAGTTATACTTAAACTTCCTACTGATGCTGTCATTTGAATACCACTGACGTCAATATTAGCTACACCCGTTGCGGTTACTTGACCGACAGATCCTGTCATTTGTAAACCACTTGTACCAATAATTTGAGCTGGAATAGTTTCAATGGAGCCTATTGACATTGTGCTTGATAAGCCTGTCACAGACTCGTTTGTTGATTGAATCAGTGTTATGCTACCCATTGAAAAAGTAGCTGAAATTCCTGTCACATCAACTGGAGTTTTTAATCCAGCTATTGTATTACCCATAGATCCAGTTAAGGATCCTGCGCTAGTAACTTCTACATTTGCATCACCTACAAAAGAGAGTGAACCAATTGCAAAATCTAATTGATCTTCTGAAGCAGTAACAAATATATCTCCATCAATTTGTAAAGCTATATTTGCTAAAGTAAAACTAGATTGAATTCCACTTACAACTGCAGTAAAATCTGCAGAGGCTGTTGCTGCTCCTATAGAAGATGCAATAGATTGGCCTGTAGCTTCTACTGAAAAAGCCTCACCCCACGCAGAGTTACCCCATGCTTGACGACCCCATCCAGAATTTATCTCTCCCTCGGCTGTCTCTTCGCCAAGGCTTGAAGTCATTGATATACCCGTTACGGCAACATCTACGATGGTTTCATTAGCTCCCCAAGGTTGTGCACCCCAAGCTAATCTACCCCAACCAGTATTTACTTCTGTGGTAATTGTTTCTTCGCCAATACTAAAGGATGCACCTAATCCAGTTACTGCAGGACTTATATCACTTTGGTTTCCCCAAGATCCTGTTCCCCAACTAAGTGCACCCCATGTATTTGACATTCATTATATTCCTTATGCAAGTCTTAAGATTGCAGCAGAGGTTGTAAATGCAGGGAACTGAATTGTAAAAGTTCCCGAAGTTGCAGTTTTGTCTCCACCAAAATCTAAAACGGCTACAGCATCTGTAGTGCCTGATCCACCATCAGTTGTTGTATTGTAAATTAATGCACCTCTTGCAGTAAGCGTTACACCTACAAATGATAAATCTGCAAAATCAGTTATTGCTACTGACGATGAAACTTTTACACCTTGGTTTACCAAAGCTTTTCCACCTGCTGTGTACCCAGATGGTGAAGTAACTTCTGTGTTAGATCCTCCTCCTGGATTTGTAGCGTAATTAGTAGTTGATTTTCCTAAAGTTGCAGAACTTGTAAACATCGCTAATTTATAAGTATCAGATGATGTATCAAAGTCGTGTTTTCCTTGAAGTAATTCTTTTTTAAAAGAATCACAAATTGCGTTTGTTGTTATTGCCATTTTATTTCTCCTATTTTTATGGACTAGGAGAATCGACTTTTATTCTTGGAACTCCGTCAGAATATTCTCCTCGTCTTCTTCTACCCATTTGTTGTAGGGCAAAATTCTGTACTTCTTCATTATACTTTGAATTATAGAGGTTGTATAGATTGTCTGGACCTTTCAAAAATCTAAAGGCTTCACTTAATACTCCATGCAAAAGCATTGACTCTTGATGAGTTGATAAAAAAGTATTATCTGTACTTGTAAAATTTGGTGGGTCTTTAATATAATTTATTTGAACAGTGTCAGCTGCAGCTGGTGTTGGAGCCACTAAAATTATAGCACCAGTTTGAACATTATCTTCCCAGTTTGCCCAGTATTTTGGTGTTCCTTGTGCATCAGTTCCGTTAAATTCAGAAATAAAACTAGTGTCTCTTTTTTCTAAAAATACTCTAGTGCTACCACTAATAACTTGAACTGATCTTATAAGTATTGCATCTGAAGGTAATGAGACATATCTATTTCCTGCCGTAAAAGTTGAAGTTGCATATTTTCTTAAATCATCATAATCAACTTTACCTGCAATATCTAATTCAACATTTCTAATAAATTCTTGAATTATAGCATCTGTCAATACATTTGAGCTTACCTCTGTATAATTTCTTACTTGAGTTAAAAAATTTGAATGTGTGATAGCCATTATGTAATACTTACCCCTACTGAACCTATTAATGAAATAAGTTCTCTTCTTCTATTTTGTAAAGACGGATCTTCTGGAACCATACCATGTTGAGTAGTAGTCACTCCATTTGTTGTAACTTGAATATCTTGTGTTTTAAATGCAAAATCTCCTGGTAAGGATAAATCTGCAACACCAACATGTATACCACCAGAATTAGAAATTGTATTATCATTTGCAAACTCCTGTGATGGTTGTTGAAATTTCATGACTCTAGGATTTTTTAATGCAATTGCATCTGCTTTATGATGAGGTGGATCAAGTTGAGGATGTTTAGCTTCAAACTCAGATATGTGAACCAATGATCCATTCCACTCTTTTACCATTTCTTTATATGGAAAAGCCATTCCTGATCTGTCAGATATAGCTTTTGATCTTTTACCAGTTGCAAATGACATTATACTCCATCTCCAAAATAAGTTTGAGGAGATATATAAACAGATGCTCTTTGGCCATCTTCATTAAGTGCTCTTAATAATTCATCCTCATATAATTGTTTTAATAATTGAATTCTATCTGGTGCTCTTTTTACAGATAAATAATATGCAAGACCTGAGCACATACAAGGTAAAAATCTGTAAGCTACATCAGCTTGATTTGTATAAGAACCTGCATCTTCAATTCTATTTATAGTGTAAAATTTTAATGTAGTAAAAGTTGTTGCATCAGGAGCTAAATATAAATTGATTGTAGGTGTTGTTTGTCTATCAACAAAATATTGTGAGGGTTGCCCTGTTTGTAATTTGTTTGGAAGAGCTGCGTATGCAGACCTATCAATTTTTGTTAATGATATATCATTAGTTGAAGAGGTATTTCCAGCTGCATTTGTTGTTGAAATATAAGCTTCTAAAACATCATTTACTTGTCCATCTACGGTGTAGGTTGCAGTTCCTGCTACTAAAGCCACTTCATTCAATTCAACTTTCCAAAGATGAATTCCTCTATTACCCCACTCCGAAAATAAAAGATTTAAACTTCTTCTTGCGCTACGTAAGTCATTACCACTATTTGTTCGCATACCACATCTTTCGTATGCCTCTTCAATAATATCATCGATATTTAAATCGAATGCTGTAGTTCCTGACGTAGCCATAATTCATTACATTAAATCTTTATAATAATCTAAAGACTTTCCTGGTACTAATTGTTCATCTTGTAGACCCATGCCAGAAGTTCTAGCTGCGCCATAACCTCTTGTAGATTTAGCTTCCATACCCATTGAAGCATACATCATTTTACCTTTTTTAGCTTTCATCATTTTCTTTTCT
>Ga0160423_10002046_pt1 | contig 16883 bp, 15 predicted proteins | sample CRUFie14St8metaG_FD_108191 | JGI IMG/M metagenome (GOLD analysis project Ga0160423, IMG submission 108191) | Marine microbial communities from the Costa Rica Dome - CRUD Field 142mm St8 metaG | ecosystem: Environmental > Aquatic > Marine > Oceanic > Photic zone | place: Costa Rica: the Eastern... | reverse complement strand
CTGGCTGTCGACCGGAAATTTGTAATGTATGGCTGCAGTTTCACCATTCAGCAATTCGCGATAGCGATTGGTGAGCGCCACCGCGTCCAAGCCGACTACCCGTGCATAGGAACGCAGATAGCCGGAGACATAAGTCGGGCCGGGCAGCTGGTCAAAAGACCCGGCCTCAATGTCCTTTAGATAATGTTTTGAAATGCGTAACAGCTGGGCAACTTCAGCAATCTGCATCCCCTGTGCAATGCGCGCGCAGGACAGCTCAGCTCCGATCGCCTCGAAGCTGTCGTCCTGATGGATATCATCGCGAGAGGGCGTCTCCATTATTCCAGCCCAAGCACACTATGGAAATTGCTTCAAGATTAGCCAATAACATCCAGATTGCAACAGCTTACTTTGCAATGTGCATGAGGCGCCATATGACCAGCCCACGACATCGCGCACCGTAATGCACGCGGCTCAGCCCAGCCTTTGCTCAGTCCTCGGCATCAAGCCCGAAAGCCGAATGCAGACTGCGGACGGCAAGCTCGGTATATTCCGAGGCGATCAGAACCGAAATCTTGATTTCGGAAGTGGAGATCACCTCGATATTGATGCCGCGTTCAGCCAGCGTTTCAAACATTGTGCCTGCAACGCCCGGTTGTGAACGCATCGCCATGCCGACCACCGAAATCTTGGTCACATTCTCGGTGGCTACCAGATCTTGAAAACCAAGCCTGTCTCGACCGGCATTGATCAACTCCAGCGCTTTTGCCAGGTCGCCTCTGCCAAGCGAAAAGGTGATGTCAGCACCCTGCCCCTCGCCAGTGGCACTTTGCACAATCATGTCAACATTGATGTGGTTTTCCGACAATTCTCCGAAAATGGCAGCCGCTGTGCCCGGCTTGTCGGGAAGGCCCTGAATTGTAACCTTTGCCTCGTCCGGGCTGTAGGCGATTCCGCTGATTTTTTCCTGTTCCACGATTGCATCCTCATTCACGACAAGGGTCCCGGTGGCGTCACTGAAGCTGGAGCGCACCTGCAGGTTTACGTTATGGCGCATGGCCATGGCAACGGATCGCGTCTGCAAAACCTTGGCCCCGAGGGATGCCATTTCCAGCATTTCCTCGAATGTGATGGCGTCAAGCTTTTGCGCCTTGGGCGCGATCCGTGGATCGGTCGTGTAGACACCATCCACATCGGTATAAATGTCACAGCGGTCAGCCTCCAGCGCCGCCGCCAATGCCACCGCAGACGTGTCAGACCCGCCACGGCCAAGGGTTGCGATACGGCCATCCGGCGCAATCCCCTGAAAGCCGGCAACGACTGCCACCTGCCCGGCCGCCAGACGTTCGCGCATCAAAGCCGTGTCGATTGCATCAATGCGCGCCGCGCCATGCACATCGTCAGTACGCACCGGCACCTGCCAACCAAGCCATGACCGCGCATCTATCCCGAGATTCTGCAGTGCGATCGCCAGCAGGCCAACCGTTACCTGCTCACCACTGGCGACAATGGTGTCATATTCACGCGCATCATGGATGGGGCCAATATCGCGCGCCCATGACACAAGCTGATTGGTGGTTCCGGCCATGGCCGACACAACAACAGCAACCTGATGGCCGGCATCGACCTCCTGCTGGACCCGTGCGGCAACATTACGAATGCGATCCAGATCACCGACAGAGGTACCGCCAAATTTTTGAACAATCAGCGCCATTTTTGCCCTATGGTTGCGAGCTTGATAAAAACGTGAGTGTCATAGCGGTAACCGCGAAACGGGGCAAGCCTGTGGATACAACGGCAGACGAAAAAGAAATTGGAAACTTCTCCGCCCTTTCCGACGGATGGTGGGATATGACGGGTCCGATGCGGCCCTTGCACGACTTCACGCCGGTTCGTGTCGACTATATCCTTGATAGTATTCGCCGCATCGGCACCGACCGAGACGGGACAGAAAAACGCGATAGGCAGGCCGGCGGACGGGCAGCATTATCCGAGCTGCGCGTTCTCGATATTGGCTGTGGTGGTGGATTGCTGTCTGAACCCATGGCGCGGCTCGGTGCCGATGTGACAGGCATTGACGCCAGCGCACCTGCGATTGAGGCTGCACGCGCGCACGCCACCCTTGGCGGGCTGGACATTGATTATCACTGCAAGACTGCCGAGGCGCTGGCCGCTGAAGGCGCAAAGTTTGACGTGATTTATGCCTCCGAGGTCATCGAACATGTCGCTGACCGGCAGCTCTTTGCCAACGCCATTGCGCAGATGCTGGCCCCGGGCGGCACCGTCGTGATTACCACGATCAACCGCACCCTTGCCGCACTGGCATTGGCCAAATTCATGCTGGAATATGTTGTTCGCATGGTACCGGCCGGCACGCATGACCCGTCCAAATTCGTGCGCCCTGGTGAATTGCGCGCCGAGTTTGCCGCCGCCGGCATCGTCCTTGATGACATGACCGGTTTTGCACCGCGGCCAGCGCGCCGGATCGGGGCAAACGGCTTTATGCAGGTTGGCAGCCTGGCAATTAATTATGCGGCCAGTGGCACACATGGCTGACGACCACCGCAACTGACGGCATCAGCCAGCGCCTGTCTGCCATTTGCGCCCATCTGCCATTTGGAAGTCAGTTATCTCTGGGAAGCCAGGGCATATCGACGACAGCAATGCCTTCTTCATCCAGCGCATCGCGCTCTTCCGCCGTAGCCTTGCCGTAAATCCCCTCGGGCTCTGTCTCGCCATAATGGATTTTGCGGGCCTCTTCGGCAAAATTGTCACCGACATCGCGGCATTCGGACCGAATTTTGGATTGCAGCTTGCGCATTTCATTGACCAGAACCTGCATGTTGCGCGCCGCCTCGGGCGGCAGGCCCGCCACCGGACCGGCTGCCGGCGGGGTCTGGTCCGTAGCGTCGGCAGCTTTGGTATCGTTTTTGCTGGCGCGGGTTTTCGGGCTTGCAAGATTGGGGGCCATCAGGGCACGGCGCACATGGTCGCTGCCACAGACAGGACAGGACAGGAGGCCAGACTTGCTCTGCGAGTCGAAGGCGGCAGAGTCACCAAACCAGCCTTCAAATTCATGCTCTGCATCACAGACAAGCTGATATTTGATCACTATGCGATCCTGCCATGACAATGTTTGTATTTCTTGCCGGAACCACAGGGGCAAGGCTCGTTACGTGACACCTTGCGGCGCGGCGCGGCACCCGCGGCAGCGGCTGGCGCGGGCGATGGTCCAGCCTCACCTGTCGGGCCTTCAGCAGCCGGCTCCGGCTGGCGGACTTCGACATGTGCCAGCACCATTGTGACCGTTTCGCGCAGACCGGCCAGCAGCGATTCAAACATCGCAAATGCCTCGCGCTTATATTCATTCAGCGGATCTTTTTGCGCATAGGCCCGTAGCGAGATCCCCTGCCGCAGCTGATCAAGGCTGAGAAGATGTTCCTTCCATTGCTGGTCCAGCACCTGCAGCAGCAGCGACTTTTCTGCCATGCGCATGGTTTCAGGGCCGATGCGCACAGCCTTTTCCGCCATATGCCGGTCAGCAAGGGCGGTCAGCCGCTCTTCAATCTCTGTCTCGGCAACGCCATCCTCTGCGAACCATTCCTCAGCCGGCACCTCGACCCCAAGGATGCGGGCTGTATCATCCTTCAGCGCAGTGGCGTCCCACTGATCGTTGAAACTGCCCTGCGGAATGGCCCGTTCAACAATCTGTGTGGCTGCCTCACGGCGCATTTCAGCCACGGTTTCCTGAACGTCGCTTGCCGTCATGATTTCCTTGCGCTGGTCGAAGATGACGCTGCGCTGGTCATTCATAACATCATCGAATTTCAGCAGCTGTTTGCGGATTTCAAAATTGCGCGCCTCGACTTTCGACTGCGCCTTTTCAACGGCCTTGTTGATCCAGGGATGAACAATGGCCTCACCCTCTTCCAGACCCAGCTTCTGCAGCATGCCATCGAGCTTTTCAGAACCGAAAATCCGCATCAGATCATCCTGCAGCGACAAGAAGAACTTTGATGCGCCTGGGTCGCCCTGACGACCTGTCCGGCCACGCAGCTGATTATCAATACGGCGTGATTCGTGACGTTCCGTGCCGATCACATAAAGGCCGCCAGCCGCAAGCGCCGCCGATTTGCGTTCGGCAACCTCTTCAGCAACCTTCTTGCGGCCTGCGTCATCATCCTCGGACAGCGCATCAAGGCGCATATCCAGATTGCCACCCAACTGAATATCCGTACCGCGGCCTGCCATGTTGGTAGCAATTGTCACCGCGCCCGGCACCCCGGCCTCGGCGATAATCTGTGCCTCTTCGGCATGGAAGCGTGCATTCAGAACCTGATGCGGCACCTTCAGCTTTTTCAGTTGCGCAGACAGAGCTTCGGATTTGTCGATGGTGACCGTACCAACCAGCACTGGCTGTCCGCGTTCCCGGCAGTCGGCAATCAAGTCAATCACCGCCTGATCGCGTTCGGCACTGGTCCGATATACCTCGTCATCATGGTCAAGACGCTGGACGCCGACATTGGTCGGAATGCTAGTTACATCCAGCTTGTAGATTTCCGAGAATTCACCAGCTTCCGTCAATGCCGTTCCGGTCATGCCGGAAAGCTTGTCATACATGCGGAAATAATTCTGGAAGGTGACCGAAGCGACGGTCTGGTTTTCCGGCTGGATTTCCAGCCCTTCACGCGCCTCGATCGCCTGGTGCAGACCTTCAGAGAACCGGCGGCCTTCCATGGCGCGGCCGGTGAATTCATCAATGATGACCACCTGCCCATTCTTGACCATGTAATGGGTGTCGCGCTGGAACAGCTTGTGCGCCCGCAATGCCTGATTGACATGATGCAGCAGCCCGACATTGTCGATGTCATACAGCGTACCGTCGCCCATCACCCCGGCACCGCGCAACAATTCCTCGGCATGCTCGATGCCGGCTTCGCTCAACGATACCGTGCGGCCCTTCTCGTCAAGATCATAATCCTCTACCACAAGGCCCGGGATGATCTTGTCAGCAACATGATACTGGTCCGATTTGGTTTCTGCCTGGCCAGAAATAATGAGGGGTGTCCGCGCCTCGTCAATCAGGATGGAGTCAACCTCATCAACGATCGCAAAGTGGTGCCCGCGCTGGACCATGTCCTCGATACGGAATTTCAGATTGTCGCGCAGATAATCAAAGCCGAATTCGTTATTGGTGCCATAGGTGACGTCAGCACGATAGGCCTTGCGACGTTCGTCATCTGCCAGATCGCCGGTAATGCATCCAACGCTCATCCCCAGGCGCTCATAGACGCGCCCCATCCAGCCGGCGTCGCGCGACGCCAGATAGTCATTGACGGTAACAACATGCACACCCTTGCCGTGCAACGCGTTCAGAAAGACAGCAAGCGTTGCGACAAGGGTCTTGCCCTCACCAGTCTTCATTTCAGAAATCTGGCCAGAATGAAGTGCAATGCCACCCATCAGCTGGACATCGTAATGCCGCTGGCCAAGGGCGCGTTTTGCGGCCTCGCGCACCCGCGCGAAGGCGGTTGGCAGGAGGCTGTCAAGCGTCTCGCCCTGGTCGACCCGGGCACGCAGATCGGTGAAAGACGCGCCCAACACCTCATCACTCAGCGTCGCGCATTCATCTTCCAGCGCGTTAATCGCCGCGACCTGCGGCGCGAACTTTTTGACAGCGCGGTCATTATCCGAACCGAACAGATTTTTCGCCAAAGACCCAAACATCTGCTTCCCCACAATTCTGGCTGACACACCGCCCTTTGAATGGCCGAAAGTTGTTTCCTATCAGCACGTTTCGACATAGTGTCACGCCGCCAAAATGTCAATCAAAGCGCGCGATGCACGGCAAACTATGCGCTCCTTTTACACCACGTAGCGGGCCGTGATATCGCCCGACGCGACGGAACATCGCAGCTGGTATGCACAACCCGCTGCAAAGGGTTGAATTCACCGGGGGCATCGGCAACACTGTCGCGCTGCCAGCCGGCCAACCTCAACCCGGGCGTATGGATGGCAGCTGCCTGGCATGCATAGTCGACAATTGCTGCCAGCGTCTTTAACCACTGCGTCAGAGATTTCTGCACCCTATCGAGAGGACATTTCATGCGACAGCTTCTGGCAGCCTTTGCCACCTGCCTTTTTTTCCTTGCTGCCCCGGCCTTTGGTCAGGACCGTATACCTGTTGCCACGTTGAATGGTGAAACCATCTGGCTGGATGAAATTCTCGCCATTGCAGAAACCCTGCCGCCGGAATATCAGCAGGCTGGACTCCCCGGCCTTTATCCCCAGCTCATTGACGAGGTGGCCAATGCACGGCTTTCCGCCGCTGCCGGTCGCGCTGCCGGCCTTGCAGATGATGATCGCGTTGCCGAGGCAATGCAGGCCGCCGCCAATCGCGTGCTGGGAGACACCTATATCTCGCGTGCTGTAGAAGCTGACATCACTGACGAGGCAATTGCCAACGCCTATGAGATTTTTGCTGCGGATACAGCGTCGCGCGAACAGGTGACGGCATCACACATTCTGCTGGAAACCGAGGAAGAGGCACGATCCGTCATTGCCGCGCTGAATGACGGGGCAGATTTCGCTACCCTCGCCAAGGAAAAATCAACAGGACCAAGTGGCCCGAATGGCGGCGCCCTTGGTGCCTTTGGTCGCGGCCAGATGGTGCCAGCCTTTGAATCTGCCGCCTTTGAGATGACGGAAGGCAGCTATTCGGCGGACCCCGTTCAAACACAGTTCGGTTGGCATGTCATCAAAGTGGACAGCAAGAGCATCACGCCGGCGCCATCGATTGAACAGATGCGCCCGCAACTTGTACAGAACCTGCAGCGGCAATCCTTTGCCCGCATTGTGGAGACACTGCGTTCTGATGCCAGCATTGAAACCCGGCCTTTTGAAGATGTTGTTGCGGACGCTCAGGCCCAGCAGGAAGCCACAACGAGTGATCAATGACGCCGTTCCGTCTTGTTCCTGAAACATTTCCCGACATGCCGGCTATTGCCGGCCTGTCGCTGGGAACAGCGGCCACCGGACTGAAATATACCGGACGCGACGACCTGATGCTGATGCGCTGCGCCGAGGGCAGCACGCTGGCAGCAGTGTTCACACAGTCCGATACCGCCGCGCCCCCGGTGGAATGGTCGCGCGAACGGCTTGCCGAAGGCACGGCCATTTCCGCCATTCTGGTCAATGCCGGCAATGCCAACGCCTTTACGGGTGCTGCAGGCAAGCAGACCATTTCCGAATCCACTACCGCGCTGGCCCGCTCTCTTGGCTGCGCGCCCGAGGCCATCATGGTGGCTTCAACCGGTGTGATAGGCGAACCGCTGGATGCCGCCATTCTCGCAGCAGAATTTGACACATTGATCAAACAGGATAATGCCTCATGGCAGGATGCTGCTTCCGCCATCATGACAACCGATACGTTTGCAAAAGGGGCCAGCGCCAGCTGCATGATTGGTGATACGCCAGTCACCATCGCTGGCATTGCCAAGGGGTCGGGCATGATCGCCCCGAATATGGCGACAATGCTTGGTTTTGTTGCCACTGATGCGGCCCTGCCTGCACCCATTCTGCAAATTTTGCTGGCTACGGCCACCCGCCGCAGTTTTAATGCCATTACCGTCGATAGTGATACCTCAACCAATGACAGCGTCTTTCTTGTGGCGACGGCCGTTGCCGCACACCACGCGCCAACCACCGTTGACGATCCGCTGTTGGATGATTTTGTCAGAGCGCTGGACCAGGTGATGCAGGATCTGGCCATCCAGATTGTGCGCGATGGTGAAGGCGCCTCAAAACTGATCACAATTGATGTGGCTGGCGCCCCTGATGAAGACGCGGCACATCGCATCGCAATGTCGATTGCCAATTCGCCTCTGGTGAAGACTGCCATTGCCGGCGAGGATGCAAATTGGGGCCGCATTGTCATGGCCGTTGGCAAGGCGGGCGCCGCCATCGATCAGGCGCAGCTCTGCATCGATATCGGCGGCGTTGCTGTTGCCGCCAATGGCATGCGGGTTGACGATTATGACGAGACACCTGTCACCGCGCATATGACCGGCCAGCATGTCGAAATCAGCGTGCGTGTTGGCACTGGTAGCGGTACCGCGCGGGTCTGGACCTGTGATCTGACACATGGCTATATCGAGATCAATGCTGACTACCGCAGCTGATGCCATCGCCATGCCCCAAATCACATCACCTGCCAAACCCATCATTCTTGTCAGCGCTGTCGCCCTTATTGATCGCGACGGGCGCGTATTGCTGGCCCAGCGGCCAGCGGGCCGGTCAATGGCTGGCCTGTGGGAATTTCCCGGCGGCAAAGTTGAATCCGGAGAAACACCCGAGGCCGCGCTGATCCGTGAACTGGACGAGGAGCTGGGCATCGACACGGCCGAGTCCTGTCTGGCACCGCTGACATTCGCCAGCCATGGCTATGATGATTTTCATCTGCTGATGATGGTGTTTGTGTGCCGCAAATGGTCCGGCACGCCACGCCCGATGGAAGGCGGAGAGCTGGCCTGGGTGCGGGCTGCAAACCTGCGCGACTACGAGATGCCACCGGCTGACATACCGCTCATTCCGGTGCTGCAGGACCTGTTGATGTAGTCTTGCCGGTTTCCGGATCCTGTTCATCCACCCCGAGACTGGATGCCAGCCTGTGCGCTGCACTGCCTGGCCGCAACGGCTGCTGCTGGCTGTCATGCGGTGCCCATCCGGTCAGGGTGATAATCTCGAAACTGGCCGGAATGCGGCCATCGGCGCGCCCAAACCTGTCCTGATAGATTTCTGCAGCGCGCAAAAACAACCTGCGTGTGGTCGGGGCCTTGCGACGGCCACGCATGGCATTTGTCTCTCCCATGCCACGCAGATCCGCCATCAATCGGAAAATATCCGGATAATCAATGGTCAGCCGGTCAGAGTCGGCCACCGGAAGGGCCAGCCCGGCGCGCCCCAGCAGACCACCAACATCGCGAATATCAGCCATCGGTACCGTGCGGGGGCCGGCACCGCCATAAATGTCCGTTTCGGCTTCGAGAAGCGCCGCGCGCAACTCGCCAAGCGTTGTACCCCCCAGCAAATTGACCAGCAGCAACCCGTCGGGTTTCAACAGCCGTCTGAACTGCGTCATCAGGCCTGGAAGATCATCCACCCAATGCAGCATCAGGCAGGAAAAGACCGCATCAAAAGTGTGCGATGCAAATGGCAACGCCTCGACATCCAGCACCACTGGCGGCCCTTCATTGCGGGCTTGCGTCGCAAAGGCTGGCACAATATCCGCCTGGATCACAGTCCCCACCTTGCCAGTCTCGCGGATATGGCGGGTCAGCGTGCCGTCATGGCACCCGACATCAAGGCAGAGCGGAAAGTCACGGCGCATCAAATCCAGTCTGTCTGCCAGTCTTATGCCTGCCTCTGCCTTCAGAAAATCAAATCCGGCATAGCCTGCAGCCGCACGGGCCCGGTGGCGACGCAACGCGGCGATATCGAAAAGCCGGGGGATATCACCCGGCGTGGCTGACAGCTGGTCATTCATAATTCGCGCACTCTCGTTGAGACGCACCCAAACCGCAAGAAGAAATCACCCGTTGCGATGTCCGGATACCGGCACATTAACCTCGCATTTACCTTGGCTATGCCATGGTTTCAGACTCGATGGATTACTCTTCAGCGCGAAAAGGGCGGTCATGTATGCTGTTCTGGGTCGCCTTTCCGCGCTTTTGCTGCCGCATCAATGCGTCAGTTGCCGCCTATTTGCCGAGACCACCGGTTTGTGCACGGCATGCTGGACACGCCTGTCTCCGGTGACCGCACCCTTTTGCCAGCATTGTGGCCTGCCGCTGACAGAACAGCTGGTTGATGGCATCTGTGCCAGCTGCTGGGCGACACCGCCTGAGATGGCCTGCATCCGGGCAGCATTGCGCTATGATGATGCGGCGCGTGATCTGATCCTGAAGCTGAAACATGGTGACGGATTGCAGCTCGTACCCTTTATCAGCCAGCTGATGGCCGCCAGATTTGTCGAGCTGACTGCAGATAACCCCTTTGTTGTGCCGGTCCCGTTGCATCGTTGGCGCTATTGGCGACGACGTTTCAACCAGTCTGCCGAGTTGGCGCGTTATCTGTGCCAGCATTATGAAAGAGGGGTTTATGCGCCTGATCTGCTGATTCGCCATCGCGCCACGAAGAGCCAGGGCGGCCTGTCGCGGCAAGCGCGCAAACGCAATCTGACCGGTGCCTTCATTTCATCGCCCACCGCGGCACAGACACTGCGCGGTCATCCTGTTCTGCTGGTTGATGACGTGATGACAACAGGGGCCACATTACAAGCGGCCACCAGCTGTTTGCGGCGGGCTGGCGCTGGCGAGATTCGTGCGCTGACCATCGCCCGTGTTATATGAAGGTTGCCGCCACGCCTGTTTTGCCGCTAAACACGCAGCATTGTGAAAACCGGCAACAAGCTAAAAGACCGAACGGACAGTCATGACGCATAACACGACCAACGCCAATATTGTGATCTATACCTCGGCAATGTGCGGGTTCTGTGCACGCGCCATACGGCTTCTGGACAGCAAACAAATCGCCTACCGGGAAGTGGATGTGACCGTGCAGCCCGCACTCCGTCAGGAAATGCGCAGCCGTTCTGGCGGTCGCACCTCGGTGCCTCAGATTTTCGTCAATGACAAACATCTTGGTGACTGTACCGAAATCTATGCGCTTGAAGCGGCGGGGCAACTAGATTCCCTGCTGGCTTCATGATGGAGGCGGCATAGTGATCGGGTTGGGAACATGACCGGCACGCCCGATGCGCCTGTGCAGGTTGCGGCGCTGCAATATTGTGCTGCCGGCACCGCTGCCGAAACATTGCCTTTCCTGCTACCGATGATCACCCGTGCGGCTAAGGATGGTGCAACCCTTGTCTGTTTGCCCGAGGCGGCAAGCTTTCTCGCTGCGAACCGGGCCAGCCTGCGCGAAGAGGCGGAAACAGAGGGTAACAGCCCGACCCTTGACCAGCTTTGCCATCATGCGGCGGGGCACGGCATTGCGATTCTTGCAGGTTCCTTGATGATGCGGCGGCGCGAGGATGATGCGCTGGTCAATCGAACGGTGCTGATCGATGCGAATGGCGGTGTCTGCGCGCATTATGACAAAATCCATATGTTTGATGCCAATGTTGGTGACGGGCACCGCTATCGCGAATCTGACAGCTTTGCCGCCGGCAATCGCATGGTGCTGGCCGACATGGCCGGTATGACGATCGGGCTGTCCATCTGCTATGACCTGCGGTTTCCGGGCCTGTATCGCGGGCTTGCCCGTGCAGGTGCCAGGATGCTGAGCATTCCAGCCGCCTTTACCTTTCCCAGCGGAAAGGCACATTGGCATGTGCTGCTGCGCGCACGCGCAATCGAGACAGGCTGTTTTGTTGTCGCGCCAGCGCAATGTGGCACCCACGCAGATGGCAGGCGTACATATGGGCACGCTATGATTGTGTCACCCTGGGGCGAGATACTTGCCGAGGTGCCTACCGACGACACGAATGCGGCGGCAGGCGCCAATGATGGCATCATTCATGCGACGCTGGATCCAGCAGCTGTCGCAGCCGCCCGCAACGCAATCCCGTCACTGGCAAGCAATCCTGATTTTTCGTGACATCATGTGCGCCGGCGTTTCTAGCCTGTGCTGCCGTCGCCCATCGACAGGTATTTCGCCTCGCGATCCGCCATCAGCCCGTCGCCATTCATCGATGACAGCGCTTGCAACTGCGCAGCGCAGGCGTCGCCCAGATCAGCAATTGCCGTTTCCGGATCGCGGTGTGCACCGCCAAGCGGCTCGGGCACAATGGCATCAACAACGCCAAGTTCCTTCATATGGGCCGAAGTGATACGCAGCGCCTCGGCGGCATCGCGTGCATGATCGCTGCTGCGCCAAAGAATGGAAGCGCAGCCTTCTGGCGAGATCACCGAATAGATTGCATGCTCGAACATCACCACGCGGTTGCCAGTGGCAAGTGCAATCGCGCCGCCGGAACCACCCTCACCAATGATGCTGGCCACCATCGGGGTTGGCAGGCGCAAGCAGGCGCGGATTGCTGTGGCGATGGCCTCGGCCTGACCACGCTCTTCGGCACCACGCCCCGGATAAGCGCCTGCCGTATCAACAAAGCTCAACACCGGCAGGCCAAAGCGTCCGGCAAGTTCCATCAGACGCGCTGCCTTGCGATAGCCTTCGGGGCGTGCCATGCCGAAATTGCGCTTGATACGTTCTTCGGTACTGCTGCCCTTTTCCGTACCCATGACCATGACAGCCTGGCCGCGGAATCGCGCCATGCCGCCAATGACCGCATAATCCTCGGCATAGTTTCGATCGCCAGACAGCGGCGTGAAATCATCAAATAGCTGATTAATAATGGTGCTGACGCGCGGCCGGTCGGGATGGCGTGCCACCTGGACCTTTTCCCATGGGCCGAGCTTGTCATAGGTCTGTTTCAGCTCGCGTTCGATACGGCTCTGCAGCTTGCCTATCTCGTCGGCAATATTAATGCTGCCGTCAGAGCTCATATGGCGCAGCTCTTCGACCTTCCCCTCAAGGGCCGCAATCGGTTTTTCAAAATCAAGAAAATGTCGCATATTCGCCTGCTCTTCCCTGTTTGGCCCGTGGCACCGGACCATTTCGAAGTCTAGTCCTGATGATTCCTGTCTGCAAGCGGGTGCGCCTGTGTGACAAGTCCGGCAAGCCTGTCCGGCCTTGTAGCGGTATAGATCTGCGTTGTCGATATATCGGCATGCCCCAGTAACGTCTGGAGCCCTCGCAGATCAGCGCCACGGTTCAGCATATGGGTGGCAAAACTATGCCGTAACACATGCGGGCTGACGTGTGCCGGATCGATGCCTGCTTCCTGCGCCAGACCTTTCAGCGCAAATGCGAATTGTTGGCGCGTTACGTGATGTTCGCCAGCCGGGAACAAATAGGCAGAGGTCGCGCCACGCGCGGTTTCATCCAGATGCGCCAGCCATCGCGTCACCGCAAGCCGCGCCGGCGCCCCCAAAGCCACCAGCCGTTCGCGTCCCCCCTTGCCACGCACAAGGATGGTTTCCAGATCGCGGCGAAACTGGTCCGCTGGCAGCGCAACAAGTTCGGAGACGCGCAAACCTGTGGCATAGAGCAATTCCAGCATTGCTGTCATCTGGAACGCCTTTGGCGCTGGCTCCAGCGTTTGCGCGGCAGAAATCAGAGCCGTTATTTCACCTTCAGACAGGCTCTTTGGCAGGTTGCGGGGCTGCTTGGGGTTATCAATCCAGCGGCATGGATTGTCAGTCCGGCACTGTTCGTCCACAAGCCATGCCATCATCTGGCGCAGTGCGCTGAGCCGGCGTGCCACTGATCGGGGCGCCAGACCGTCCCTGTGCCAGGACGCCAGCACCTTGCGCAGATCGTCCGCGTCACAATTTTCCAACCTGCTGCCATGCGCAGCAAGATGCGCGGCTGCAGATTCCAGATCGCGGCGATAGGCATCAAGCGAATTGCGCGCAAGGCCCCGATCTGCCGACATGGCCTGCAGAAATGCGGTAATCAGCGGTGTCTCGAGCGGAGTTTCTGCCGTCAATTATCACTGTCCTGACTGCCAGCATCCCCTGCTTCGGTCTGCGTGGCGTCTACGACATCCTCATTGGTTGCCGTCCCGGTCGCGGCGACAGTATCGCCATTGGCAACACCATCACCTGACGCTGTTGCGGCCATTTCAAGCAAGGGCAGGGTATCAATATCAATCGCCAGCGATGCATCCAGCAAATGGGCTGACAGGATGTCGTTGGCAACCGCGTTTGCAACCGCGGCCTGACCGATTGTCATCAGGGCTGCATGGATCCGGGCAGCATCAGCCGGATGCAGCTGGCTCAGCCCCTGTGCAGACACGATCCGCTGGGCGATCAGCACCGTCTCGCCAACACGGCCATCGTCTGCAGCCTGTTCCAGAGCACGCATCCAGACAGGCGAGACACTCACAAAACTGGCAGGCGCACGTGCCGCCGCACTATCAAGAGAAAGCCAGTTAACCGGCATAGCTGTAGCCGCGTCTGCACCGACCCTGCGTTCAAACAGCGGCAGAAGATGCCAGATATCCAGCTGGTCCAGTGCTGCACTATCCAGCGGACCGCCCGCCATCATTGCCGACACACCGGCAAGCGCGTCAACCATCGCTGTGTCCAGTCCAGCCGGCATCACTGACCCGGTATCAGACGGGCCGGCATCAGCGCTGTTGCTGGCTGCGGCAAGCAGCAGGGCGATCTTGGCAGCAAGCGGTGCGCCGGTATCTGACAGCAGCGTCGCCACCCCTTCAAAGCCAAGCGCTTCACGCGCAAGCTCGGCGTAGAGTGGTGCCATCAGCATGCCTGCCCCTTCGGCTGCATCAACATCCATCGCGGCGGCAATCATCACCAGCCGGCTGGCTGTCTTTTCGCTGTCCAGCGCTCGCCAGAGCAAGGCGCGGGTCAGTGCGGTCGGCATGCTTTCATGGCGTGCCAGCGCCATTGACATATCGCCCGCATCAACAGCGGCAAGCCGCCATTGCTTGGCAACGTCTTGATGCGTCAGGAAGCCACCCTGTAACGCACGATAGGCACGGATCAGCCGGGCCTCGTCTTCCAGGTGCAGCAGGCTGGTGACAGATTGCAGCGATGCGGAAGGCATCGCCTCAAGCCCGCCAACACCAATCGGGTGGTGCGCTGCTTCCATCAATACGATATGCAACGGCTCCAGCAGGGCCGGGTCAATCTCTGGAACATCAATGCCATCCAGCAGAAGATCGACAAGCGCTCTGAACACCGGATCATCCTGACCCATGGCCTGCAACAGATCAGCAGCAAACCGGGCACCCGTGGCATCGCCCTGGACCGCGCTGCAAATAACCTTGGCCTTGTGCCAGAACGGTTCGAGTGTCTGGCCGGCAAAATACATTACGGTGCGGCAGGCTTCATCATCACGCATTTCCGATAATTGTGTCGTGACCTGCCATTTCTTCCATTCCAGCCATTCAGGATCGTTCGGCAGCCCGGACACCAGCTTGCCGATATCCTGCGAGCGGCCAGCAGCCCCCAGCCAGGCAAGCCGCGCCATGACAAAGGCCGTGTCACGCCCATCAATCTCGGCAGGGGGTTCGGCGCGCAGCGCCATAACATCACCTGCCAGCGCGGCAAGGGCTTGCGATCCACCACCAGCGGAATTCGCATCAGCAAGATCCATCAGCGCAGCAGCGGTTGTCCCGCGCCATATGACACGCGTCAGGCTGCCGTCAGCCGCCGGTTCAGCACCAACATCGGCAACACCTGTATAGGGGACAGATGTCCGCACAAGGCTGACGCGGCTGGTATCATCTTCCGTATCACCATCATCGGTGCCTGCAATTGCGGTGTCAGCAGCGCCATCCGGGTCCGTGCCCGCCAAAGGCGCTGTTTCTGTGGCTGTTTCGGTGCCGGTGACATCGCCGTCTGCACCCTGATCGGCATTCGCGTCTGTATCCACAGTAACGTCACTCTGTGTCGGGGCATCCGACGAAGTGGCCGCATTTGATTGTGTCTGACTGGTATCGACTGTGATCAGCGAGACTGCCTCGTCAATCGAGGAAATGCTGCGTCCGTCCGTCTCGCCCCCCTCATCCGCTGTGGTTGTGGAGGACGTCTCTGTTGTGTTGTCTGTGACAACTGACAGCAAATCTACCTGCCCTGCATCGCTGTCTGCGGCCTGCGCATCCGCCCTTTCTGCAGCTTGCCGCTCGGCATCAGAGGTTAGCGCCTCAACCGAAAATTCGGTTATGGTCACCTTTGCACCGCTGCTATTGGACTGTGCTTCTGCGACAGATGTGAATGTCGACACAGGCAATGCCATGGCAGCAGCCGTTGCCAGCATAAGAGCGGCCATCCGGGCCTTGCCCGATCCGCCACGGTTCTGCTGTATAGCTGTCCAGCTCAAGAGCGTCAGGATAGATGTGGCAACACCCTGATACGCAAAATGCTGTGACAGGACATAATTATTTGGAAAGCGTTTCATCGGGAATGACCTTGTTCACGGCAACAGTTGGCGCAGGAATCTGCCACGCGGAGAGCGCGATCAGACCCGACGCGACAAGACCTGCTATGATGACGATAACGATACCTATGCGATTCATATCAACTCCGCGCTCTGCCAGCGATTGGCCACGATCAGTCAAGTGTTGCTGTACGGCAAGATTATGTCTGTATTAGGGCAAAAAGGCCATGCGCCTGTCTATGTTCGCGGTCAAACCGCTGCTAACGGGGACGGTTTTGCTGTAAATTACCGTATCTTATGCTAGTCAGGGGCGCTCATTAAGGGACAGGACCATGAAGGCAGGTGACAGGATCAGGGAGCGCCTCACCAGACCAATCACCCTGATTGGGCTGATGGGCAGTGGCAAATCGCTTGTCGGGCGACAGCTGGCTACAACGCTCGATCTTCCCTTTAATGACAGCGACCAGGTGGTCGAAGCGATCGCGGGGATCAGCATTGCCGATATTTTCGACCTTGCCGGCGAGGCCAAGTTCCGCGAGATGGAACAGCGCGCCATCAGCGAAACAATGGAGTCCGGAATTTGCGTTCTGTCCGTTGGCGGCGGCGCCGTATGTCACCTGGACACAGCGGCCCTGTTAAAGGAACGCAGCATACTTGTCTGGTTGAAGGCCAGTCCCGAAACCTTGTTATCGCGTATTGGCTCTACCGCAAGCCGGCCCTTGTTGCACGGGAATGACCCGCTTGCCGCGTTAAAACACCTTGCCGAGGCACGCGCGGATGACTATGCAATTGCCGATGTTGTTATCACCACTGACGGGATGTCGGGCACAACAGCCACAAATGCCGTGCTACGGGCCCTTGACAGTCATCTGGCG
>Ga0160423_10002045_pt1 | contig 16889 bp, 13 predicted proteins | sample CRUFie14St8metaG_FD_108191 | JGI IMG/M metagenome (GOLD analysis project Ga0160423, IMG submission 108191) | Marine microbial communities from the Costa Rica Dome - CRUD Field 142mm St8 metaG | ecosystem: Environmental > Aquatic > Marine > Oceanic > Photic zone | place: Costa Rica: the Eastern... | reverse complement strand
TCACAGACTGATACAGATCCATAGCCCAAGAGTTATGTTGTTATCTGGAACACCAACACCTGAGTCGTATAGTCAGATGTATCATCAGGTCTGTGGCATACCTTCAAACCCTTTTTCTTATTGTAAAAACTTTTATCAGTTTGCTCAAAGGTTTGTGACTGTCAGGCAAAGAAAAATAAATAGTTTGTTCATCAATGATTATTCAGACGGTAGTCCTGAAATACTCAAAGCTATGGAGCCAATGACTATATCTTATTCACAAAAGCAGGCAGGGTTCAAAGTTCAAACTGATGAAGAAATACTCTATGTTGATATATGTGATGATGTAAAAGGGTATATAAAAACTTTGTCCAAAGATAAAGTAATACAAGGTAAAGACGAAGTTATACTCGCTGATACACCAGTTAAGCTAATGATCAAAACTCATCAGATGAGTTCAGGAACAATAAAGTTTGAAAGCGGAAACTCCAGGGTGCTATGCTACAGGAAAGCTCGATACATACGAGAAAAGTTTCATGGTAAAAAGATAGCTATATTTTACAAGTTCAAAGCAGAATTAAAAGCTTTGAAAGAAGAGTTTGGCGATTTACTTTGTGAAACTCTTGATGTATTTAATACCACACCAAGGTCTATAGCTTTACAAATAGTAAGCGGTAGAGAAGGTATCAGTCTGCGTAAAGCAGAGGCGCTTGTGTATTATAATATTGATTTCAGTGCCACAAGTTATTGGCAGTCAAGAGATCGCATGACAACTAAAGATAGATTGTATAATAAAATATACTGGGTTTTCTCCAGGACAGGTATTGAAAACCAAATTTACAAAGCAGTTGTTAAAAAGAAAGATTACACGCTGAATCATTTCAAGAAAGATTTAGTAACTTTAACTCATGACGGAGCAGCAGATACAATCTCGCAAGATCAAACAGCTTGAGAGTCTGGGTTACTATGTAATTAAATTAAAATTAACTAATAAAAATGGTATACCTGACTTGATAGCTATACCTCCAAAATCTGATGTTGAATTTATTGAGGTCAAAAAACCAGGCGGAAAAGTTTCAAAACTCCAAGAGTATAGAATTAAAGAACTACAAGATCATGGAGTTAAAGTTACCATACATAGAGAGTAAAGGATATATTATCGAAGATGATTTTATAGATGCTTTAGATGATGTACCTCCGTCATTATCTATACTTGTTTCTATATACATTGAAGAGTATTGTCCAAAACTACCTGAAGATTTATTAACAACACATTTATTGGCTGGTCTTGTATATCATTTTGATCAGCCAGTGCCATTTGTATTTGAAGTATCAAGACCATCCGAAGATGAAGTAATATTTACGGATCTTAAATTTATAGAGATGGATGAATACTTAGATTTTATTAACTTAAATTTATATCTTGAACACGATGTACGATTCAATTATCCAGGACCTAATTTTAATCGCAAGTAAAGTCCTTGGCGTAAACATAAAAGACAAATCACGAACACAGCCACACGTACGTGGTCGCTTCATAGTCTATTCACTTCTTAGAGCCTACCTTGATCTTAACTATCAAGAGATAGCAAAAATATTTGATTTAAAATCTCATGCCTCTGTTATTCACGGTGTAAAGGAGCTTCCGTTCTTAATCAAGTACGATCCCAAAGTCGGAGAGATATTGCAGGAAATACGCTATAAATGGACAGAGGAGTACGATATGAATAGTGTTAAAGTTTCAAATAATGAAATAAAAAATTTGGAGGATAAAATAATTTTACTTAATTTGGAATTGAAGGTATACACAGAACGCCTTCAAAAACTTAAAAACAATACATTTGCTAACCGAACAATGTAAATATACAGTCGATGATGTTGACAAAATAGTAGGATATAAATCCTGGTCAACTAAGCGTAAGATAGATACGTTATTTCATGTGGATAGCACATTGTATTGTAATCTTGGTGTAGACAGTACGGATAGGGAAAAATCACAAGTACGAACTAAATCAAGGTTAATTTACAGAGCTATCAAAAAAATTCATCAGCCCACTGGCAAATTTCTTCTTGATTCTATGGATAAATAAGAAATGAATAAAATATCACAGAGCGATGTCAATTCAATAGCGCATATAAATCATGTGACTAACGAGTGTCACGACCTTGTTGATAATCTTTATGAAGATCTTATGGACCGCAATAACGAGGACGCAAAACAAACTGCTCAACATCTTTGTAAAGTTATGGCAGAGTTGGTTCAGTCCCTAACAGATGATATATGAATAAAGGAATCGCTCTGGAGCTTAAAAGCTTTGCAGATACTATTGCCCAAAGGTATTCAAATACCTCAAGAGAATGTAACCACAACAACGAATCATTTACTGTTGATGAAGTAATACCAACGTCTGATCATTCGGCTGTTATAAATTTTAAAAAAAATACTGGTAAAATTGCAGTAGCTTTTGCCTACTATATAACTAAAGGTCGATCTAAGGGTTGGAAGTATTTTTTCCCAACCGATTCCCATCTGAACGGAATGCAGGCATTCCTTTTTTATAAGCTACAAGCGGAGCGGATAAACTATAGTAAGAATTAATTACTTTACTTTGTTGTAACTCTGAACATTTTTCATAATCCTCTTTCTCTTCAAAGTATTCAATCAACACATCGTACACATCATCTTGCATTGAAACAACGGGCCTGGTAGGATTAAATATAAAAGCAGGAGTTTCTTCTTTTTCAAGCATTTGTTCGTAGGTTTTTTTACCAGTCAACAAATGATAACTATTTAACATGCATGTATGTTCATCAAAGTATCTCATCTTAATCTTGTATTAACATGTCGTCATCTATGAGCTGATTGTCATCAATCAACAATGTATCATCTTCTAACATAATATTATCCTTTAATAAAGCGGGATCGTTTTTAATAAAATCTTCAAAAGCTTTTATTTCTGCTTGTGTATATTTTTTCTTACCAAACATATCTTTTAAAATTATTCTTCTGATGTCTTTGTAAAATGGTAATAATCCTAAATTTCCCATCACTTCTACAGTCATACGATTTGTTAGTTCCTCTATAGCTGCTTGTTTTGTTTCTTCTTTTGCGCTAAACTGATATTTTGCGCCTAACTCTCCAATTCTAATTAAAGATTTAGCAAGCGGTCCGTATGGTCCACCAAATATTCTTGTAATTGTTTTTAAATTTATACCATAAGCTTGTTCTAAATCTCTTTTACCAAGTTGATTAAATACTATTGCATGTTTGTAAGGATCATATTCTTCATTATCTCTCAAGTCACCAAGGAAAGGCTCATTCAATCCATGCTCCAGCATAAAGTTTACAGGAAGGGCAGGTATGTTACCTAAATTTCTTCTTACACCTAAAGAAAGCAAAGAGCCTATCATCTGTCTGCTTAACAACTGTGCGAAATCATCTTCCGAACCCTCATCCTCAACTCCTATTAACTCTTCATCTAATAACTGTGTTACTGCCGTATATCCTACCATATACATAGTCATTCTCATAGTGACACCAGTAAGTAAAGCTGAAGCTTCTTTTCTACTTAAATCACCGCGCTTGTATAAAGCATTGATAGCATGTTTAGCGGTGCCAAATTCAAATAATTGAAACCTTAACATAAATCTATTAGCCTGCTTGTAAGCTCTGGTTGCCATAGAGTCACTTGGTTTAATTAAGTTTTGCCCTATAGCATCAAAAGGATTTGTGGATGATGCTATCGTAACAGCATAGGTATCAGCTGAAGTTGTTGCTAATTTTACAGCTTGCTCGTATTCAGGCTTATTGTATTTAGATTCACCTTTAGAAAACAACTCTATTTCTTTTGGGGATAAATCTGGTATGCTTTCTTTATTTATTTTCTTAACAGCTTTTTTAAATGTTTTATTAAAAACACCAAACCACATTGGCCTGGATATAGCTTGATCTCCATACGACAGCAGTCTTGCAGAGATTTTATCTACTGCTTTTGCTGTTTGTTTTGCGCCAGTATATTTTAATATTTGAAGTGCTTTGTCCGCTACTTCACTACGGGCTTGGCTATTTGTTTGATCAGGCCTTATAAACTCATTTAGATCGGCCATTTTACCACCGAGCTCATCAACATTATATAGTTTTTGTGTTTGGCCCGACTTTGCTCTTCTCATAAAACCAATTCCAATTTCAATTCTGTTTGGATTTGTAAGGGTTATACCCGCATAATTTCCAAAAGCTTGAGCTGCTAATTTAGGATTTTTAACAGCCATAATTAAATTAGTCCCCATCTCAACAAGCATTCTTGGAGCAGAACCAAGTGTTTGATAGTAACCTATTTTTGCTATTGGACCTCCAATCCTATCTAATATGTTCATATCAGCAAACGATTTTTGAAACACTGTTTGTAATCTTTGATTTACCACATCATCTAAAGCTTCAACAACTTCTACGGCTGTTTGATTATCAGTTGCTTTCATTTTCTCCAACAATGAGTTGATTGTTTTCTTAACTGTTCTTACCTCTCGAGTCATATAATAGTCGAGATTAGTTTCTTGTACCCCTCTACGCGCAGAATATGAAGGATCAAGACTCATTGGTTTTGCACCAGCAGTTCTTTCAACTATTGTTTTAGATTTAGTAGAAGGTAGTTCTGTAAATCTTTTTTGTTTTGCAAATAAATCTGATTGCTTACCGTCTACATCAAGAACAGCGTGATGTGTATAATTATTTAATAAATTAATTTGATTACCATGTAGCGATCCAGATATATATACCGCCTTATCTGCTAAACTTTGATTGACTTCGCTAATTAATCTCAGGTATTTTTTTTCTGCAGGAGTCAAACTTTTTTCTAATTTTACTATATCTACCTTACCGTCTTTACTGTATTTACTCAGTACATTTCGAGCAATTTGTTTTGTAAAAGGATCTAAAACATTTTTATTATTAATTGTTACCTCAAAAATATCGTAACCTGAAGGGGCTTTTTTATTTACTTTTCCATCAACAATATTAGACAAGTGCTCACGCTCTAACATGTAAAGCTGGATTTTAGTTTTGGCCTCTATAACTTTATTTCTTCTTTTAGTAATACCTAACTTTCTTCTTATTTTACCAACATCTCCCTCTAATACTGCATCAGCTTGATCAATTTTTTTATAGTCAAGTTTTGTATTTGTATTATAAGAATCGTATGCTTTACCTATTCCCCCAATAGTATTGTTGTACACAGCTTTACTATTGAAGTTACCTAAAACATCATCTATAAAAAATGTAGATTGACTTTCGATTTTATCAAACAGATAATTTGTTTTAGCCGATAATGCTTTCTTTATGGATGAACCAAAGTTTGCCATTCTTTCGAGTATGTTATCTCTTTTAGCATTTGCAAATACTTTTTTACCGTTTTTAAATTTTAGATTATCAAGAGCTTTTACTCTTTTATTTTTATCTACGACAGTTAATATATCTGTAACGTCTTTAACAAGTATACCATTTTTTATTTGATTCTTACCTGTTCTAAGTTTTTCGACTAAACTATAATCTTTTGTTCCATCTTTTTTTTCAACAACTAAATTTTTAATATCTTCAGTAGTAAGTTTTTGTATATCTCTTGCGTCTTGTTTTTGTGCTTCAGATTGGAGTTGGTTTATTTCTGCTTCTCGTATTGTGTCCGCTTTTATTTCTTTGACTGCTTGTGTTAGATTATAAACTTTTTGATCTACAGCTTTGGGTGCCTCAGCAATTACCGCTTCAGCATCTGTGTAAGCTGAATTAAGTATATCTTCAGCTATAGCAACATTCTCATTAATATTACGCGTCAAAGCAACTTGTGATTTAGGTGTACCAAATTGTTCTGCAAGCTCAATGTAAGCATCTATCTTATTGTCGGGTATTGCAAAAGGATTTATACTAAATAAATTTTTTAAAATAACCTGTGACGCATTTGGTATGCCCCCAGTTTTTCTTCCTCCAACTTGTGTCTTAGCTCTCTTAGCTTTTACTTTAGCCTTTTGTAGCTTTTCAATAGTCTCTACTTTATTAAAAACCCTATCCACATAATTTAGATAGTTTTCTACCGATTTAGGATTATTTAGGTTAACGCTTGCTAAACGTGTTGTAATTGCATTTGATTGAATTGTAGAAATCTTTTTTCCTTTTCTAAGACTTTTAACTTGCGCAGCAATGTTTTGCAAAGATGTTTTGTAGGCTTTAGCAGATTCTTTCGCTGCTTTAGCTTGTGCTTTAATTTGATCTTTTAATGCAACTCTTTCATTAACAACTACTTTCTTGTCTTTTTGTTTACCAAGAATTTTCTTAACACTTGGTGGTTTTTTTATGTTAATTCCTAACTGTTCATTTAATTGTCTAACTAAAGTGTTTCGCGCTACATCATCGAGTTGTTGATACAGTTTTGAATTTTGTAAATAGTTTAAAGTATTGTCAAGAACAACCTGTGGATTTGTACTTTCTCCAACTTTACGCCCTCGTGTCTTTTTAATTATATCATCTATAATTGTTTGAACTCTTTGAGGATCAGCTGTAACTTGTTCAGTTACTTCAGTTTGAATATATTGATTAGGTGTTATTCCTTGATCTTGCGCATCTCTATTTATTGCTGAGATGACCTTTTGATAAAGGTTTGTCCCTTCTTGGCCTTGTTCGATGAGACGTTGGCGAAGAGCTGTAAGAAGGGGCTTTCGCTCCTCAACTGTGATATATTCACTTCTGATTGAGTTGTTTTCTTTTGGGGTGTATTGGACATTTCTTCCATCTAAATTTTCTTTTAAACTATTAAGTTTTGTAATGACGCCAGCCTCTGACTGATCATTAAACTTAAACAAAGTTAATAAATTATTTGATTCATTCAAAGTATAATCATCAATACCTACTTCCTGTAGTGCTTCAAAGGTAGCTTGGGGATCTGACACTTCTAATACATATTCTTGACCTGTTATGCCAGGCGTGTTTTCGTCCACATACATTGCGGCAATAGATGACTCTTGAACTTCAGGTGAAAGAGCTGCAGAAACTGAAGCAAATTCAGCAGCTTGTTCTAATGTTGCATTTTTTAATTTAACTACATTAGATATTTCACGTATTTTATTACCTGCGTTATTTACATAACCGCCAACAGCCTCTTCTATTTCTATGCCTACACCTATGTCCTCAGCTAATTTTTCTAAATTTTGTTTGTATGTTTGGTATTGAGGAGACTTTCTTAAACCAGCTGCTTCGGCAACCGATCCTATACTTGTTTCGTAAAACGGAGCTACATTTACGCTTACTTCCTCTTGCGTTTGCGTCTCAATAGGGACGCTTTCACTCGGGGTTTGGGCCTCGCTCGTTTGGGTAAGGTCCCCTTGGGCGTCTCCCTCTCCCACTTCTTGGCTATCTCTGGCAGATTCTTGTACATCCACCTGCGTTGCGCTTGACTCTTGAATGGCATTTACTTTTTCATTTATTTGTGCTTCTGTTGGATTTAGTATACCTTCAGAAACTAATTGATCTTTTGCTAAGTTACGAACTTCTTCAATATTTTGTTCAGTCGCAGGCTGCTGTTGTTGAGTGTTTTTAGAATTTTCTATAATATCTTTTATTTCAGTATTGATTTCTTGTAATCTCATCTTGTTGGCTATGAGATCCTTATCCTGCATATTTTTCGCTTCCATTTCGAGTTTTATATATGCACTTCTATTTTCTCCTTGTATGTAAGATGGAACACTAAGTGATATTTGAGCAGCTTGTTTTTGTTCTTGTACGAAGTCTTGTAGCTGTGGATCATTTACAATTTCAAATTGTGCAGTTCTTATGGTTTGTAAATCCATAGTCGAAACCATCTTTATCATTTCTGCCTTGGACATCGGAGTAACATCACCTGCTCGATTCTTTACACCATATCTGGGTATTTTAAAAACATTAATCCCTTTTTTTCCTACATTAAAATCATACACTTTTCCACTCGCAGACGTAACTTGTTGATTTAAATCTTTTTTGAAAGCATCAACCTTGTCTTTTAATTTTTTTGCTCCAACTAATTCTAAACCTGTTTTACCTGTGGCAGCTTCAGGAATATTAAGAAGGGCCGATGTATTACCAGCCAAACCTTCAAGAATAATTTCTGAAGCATCCATATCTTGATCTGCTACAACTCTTCCCAAAGCTTCACCTCCTGATCCTCCGATTGCTTCTATACCTGCTGCTTTCAAAGCGTTGTTGGCTTTTTGAGCTCGACTTAAAACACCTCCTGCTTTAGTTATTTTTCTTGCTGGTTTTACTAAAAGATTACTTACTGTTCCACGAGCTAATCCGTCTATAATACCTATGGTCAGACCTCTACCTACAGAACGATTTCTTAAATCTTGCAATACACCTTCAGAAGATAATGTTTCAAGCACTCCTTCTTCATCAAAATTGAAACCTCTTTTTTCTACTTCCTCTCTTAACAGTTCTGTAAATGTTAGGGCGGTTTCTAACACAGCTGATGTTCCCGTGAAAAATCCAATGGTAGCAGCTCCTGGAACTGTAACTATTTCTTCAGGTATTCCTGCTTGTGGTCCTGCCTGACCAGCTATAGCAACCGTACCAGCCGCTAATGAAGCAACTGCTGAACCTCCAGCAGCTACGGTGGGATTAAATGCGGATGCCAACGAAGAGACTATTACCTGTGGAATAATTTGTCCTCGTGTTAATGTCATAGCTTTTATAACACCCCATACACCTTTACCAGCTTCTTCATAAATTCTATTGTATTCACGCATTTCGTCACTTACTGCATATCTATCCATGTTTTGAACCGCAGCAAGATAACCTTTCAGATCCTCCTCAGAAATATTTGCACCATTTTTAAATAAAGTTAAAGCTTCATCAGTGGTTTGACCACGCGCATATCCCTGTTTTCCTGCTCTTATAATATCTCCTAAAAAGTCTGTAACAAAATTTTTACCTATAAATGGAATCTTTTCAAAAAAAGTGTCCTCTTCAGTAGCATCATAATTTCTGCCAAATTTTAACCCCGTTGGATCGTCTGGTTTATATAAAGGTTTTTGAATGGTTTGTCCAGCATTGCCATAATCTACTTGATAATCTTGTATCGAACCAAAATCTTGCTGTAAATCACTTACTAAAGAGGGATCGTTTTGGTTTGCTCCTGGCGACACCGAAGAAGTAGGACCTACTACTTGTGTTGAAGATAAGTCCGTAGAAGGGGCTGGAGAATCGGAAAATAAATTTTTTTTTTTACTTGAGTCGAAAGTCTCAACAAATTCCTCTTCGTTTTCAAACATACCTTCGGGAATAAGTTGATAAATATCTTTGAGCTCTAAGCGTTCTTTTCTTATAGCCGCTTTAAACTCTCTTGAATTTTCAAACATACCCGCTGGTATTAATTCAAATAATGCCTCTATTACTTCATCTTGTTTTAAACTCATTATCTTGTGTAAGCTTCTTGTTTATATCTCTTTAAATAGTCTTGTGGTGTTTCGTTTGCACCTCTTGGATTTTGAGCTGACCAAGTTGCAAAACTTACAGCTCTTGTTGTTTGCCCACCTGCATTAACAACATTAAATGCCGCTTCGTTTAATTTATTCATTCCTTCTGTAACCGCATTTACTATTGTATCTGACGTAGTGCCATTCTCAGAAATTTTGTCACCTAATTTAATTCTTTGTGTTACACCGTTATTGTCGTCATAACTAATATACTGATTATTGTTTACGTTATAAAATCTTAAATTACTAAATCCAGCATCACGGAAATTTTGTATGTTTGCCTGTTGCTGGAACATATTATATAGTCTTTCAATATCCTCAGTAAGCCCATCATCCGTGTCACCTACTGCATTTACTACATCTCCTATGTTACCTCCTTCAAAATACTGAACCATAGTTTCTACTTTATTAGGTCCAGTTTGTTTTTTAGAACCTGGTAGATATTGTACAGGAGGTGTTCTTGGTTGTACAAAAGTTACTACTCTGTCTTGTCCTCTTTGTCCAAGCGTAATATTATTACTTTTTATAAAGTCTAATATATCGGCTTGCGACATACCAGTAGTTATACCTTGTCCACCTGGCACTAATACATCAAACATATTTGCGATGTCAACTCCTAATGTAGTTGTTGATGAAATATCTCTTGCGTCAATAACTCCATCATTATTAACATCTGTAGTGGCAAATATATTACGTTCGATTTCTATTGGGTTGACTGCATTTCCATTTGGATCCTCCATATAGAAAACAATTCTATCATCAGTTAAATCAAACCCTGAAATAGTGTTTTGCCCGCTCGCTGTATTTTGTATGTTTCTTGTGTTAATCATTTTTTGAAGTAGTGCCTCAGCCGATGCCCTGTCTCCCGTTAAAATAGTATCTAAATCTCTAATATAATTAGCTGTCTTTTTCTTTTGATTAGCATTATTTATAGCAACCTGGTTTGGCTGCTGCTTTTGTTGACCTGCCTTTTTTGTAACTTCAAAGTCCAACTGACTATTAATTTCATTTTTAACAAGTTGCATAGCCTTTGCTCTTTGAGCATCTGTTAAATCGTATATAGGCTCGCCTTGTTGACCTGTCATAAAGTATACTTCATTTTCGTTAGTGTTCCCCGCAGGTCTTGTACCTTGTATAATTTTAAAACCACCAACACGTTGATGTAGTAATTCAAGCTTTTCTACATCAGTAGGAATAATACCTTCTGCTTCGATAGTTAGAAACTCATCAAAAGTCATTGCTTTACCAGTCGCGGGGTTTATCATTTTTTGACCTTGGGGCAACAAGTCAAATATCTGTCTGAAGTCCTTAACATCTTTTACATTTCCGTAAAGTATACTGTATTGATATAATTGAGAATCAATAACAGTACCTAAATTTTGAACTACGTTTGCCGCTACCTGCTCATCAAAGTTGATGGAGTTTTGTTGATATTGAGACATTTGCAAAGCAGTTATAGGTGGCGCAAATTTATCTTCATTTCCTTGATACTGAGGTATAAAAAACTCTCCAGTACCATCTCCATTTGCATCGAGTTTTTCCTCCATATCAACCAAAACTAATTGACCTGTATTTGGATCACTCCAAAGTTTTTTGTTTTTTAAGTTTCCAAATTTTAAACCACTCATCCTCATGGCTTCTTCAATACCAGCTGCTTCCCCACTATTTACTCTATCTAATGCCTGTTGATATAAAACTCCATATTGTTTTGCATAGGTTGCCATTTCACTGTAACCGTCTTTTTGTTTTTGCATCAAAAGCTGAAAGTCTTTTGGATCCATTAGTCCTTGTCTAACCATATCGTAAGCATTTGATACGGTGTTTTTAGAAAAGGCAGAGGCATCTATGATCAAAGAGTTCATGTCAGCTGCTGCTCCAAGTTCAACTTGGGATAGCTGATTTAAAGCATCGTTGGTGTCTTGTCTAATCTTGTCTCTACGAGCTATTCTATCTTTAGCTATTTCACCAAGAGTTCCGCTAACATCAGCTGCTATCTGTCCCCAGTTAACAGCGGTACCTTGCATTTCTCTGCCAGCGTATAACGAATATTTGTTTGGACTTTCTGCCATGTAATTTATTTATTGTTTAAAGAAGTAATCCTCACCAAACAACTTAATAAACTCTGGACTGTCGAAACCACCTTTTACGCCACCAGGAGTAAATTCATATTCTCCTCTTCTTAATTGTCTAAAGGCTTTACCATCAAATCCCTTTGATTGAAGTAATGATATTACTTCAGGTTGAGTTAATTGATCAAATTGGAATCCTCCTTGATTGTCCATCAAAAATGGAGTGTTGCCAGTTGCTGGATCAATAGGTTTGGTTTTATCATAATTTGGATTTCTCTTTTTCTTTTTAAAAGTTAAATTTTTCTTTGTTAGGTCGTCAGAAATTTTACCTGCAGTTCGAGCACTACCACTTTTACCAAACAATGGAGCCATTGAATCAACAGCAGACAAAGCTTGACCTGCTGAAGCTATAGCGCCTTGTACACCCTGTGCAAACTCTTGTCCATATTGTTGTTCACGTGCCACTTGATCTTGCGCGGCACCTAAATCAATATTAATAAGTTGCTGCTTCATAGCTTCTTTTGCATCAGCTTTCATTTTTCTGTTAGCGTATAAAGCTTCTCCCATACCTATACGTGTATCTTCTTGTGCTTGGTTTGTAGCCATTTGTAGATTACCTAAACCAGCTGCTAAGTTTCGTGAATCACCTTCCTGTAAAGATTGTATTGCCTGTTGTTGGGTTTGTAGTTGTTGTCTGTACTGCTCACCAAAAGCATCTAACGGGACATTTAGTCCTTCATAAAAATTTTTCTCAGCCGATGCCCTTGCTTTTGCTTGTAAAACTCTTGCTTTTTGTGCAGCCTCAGCTTGTTTTCTTTTGGCTTTTGTGGCCTGTCCAATAGACATTCCCATACCTCCAATACTGAGAGCTAATCCTGCTATTCCTAAACCAACTCCTGACATAATGATTTTTGTTTTTTTATTATACTTATCGGTAAAGTATGGTAATCATCCGTATATACATCCGCCTCTGCTTCTTCAAAAGTTTTTGCATCTGACTTGTAAACACAACACCATGTGGTATCTTCATGTATATACAAAACTCTTTGCGTACCTATTTGTGTAAAAATAATATGTGGCGCTTCTACCGTTACCAGTTCTCCACTATCAGTCAAATATGATACTTTACCTTTTAACAAAAATGACGGGTGTTGTTGCTTGTGAATCATAGAAACAATAATATGTCCTTTTGGCATAAACAACTCTCTGGTATATAAACCTCCTTCAAGTGTTTGCTTCATAGGGTAAGTTTCCTGCATTTCTTTACTTTGTTTAGTACCACATTTGTGGACCAACGCTTCATCATAGGAACTTAATTGTTGTTTAAAAGTTTTTATTCTTTCCCACAACATACCTCTATTATGATTGACATAGTTTAGAATTTCTTCAGGCTTATATTCCTGCGTTATAAGAGATTCCTGCATATTACACGTCATTTTCCACAAAGATAATAAATTTCTATGGATAACTTTTCATCACACTACTACCTACTGAAAAGAGCTCCACAGCCTTTGTTGAGTCACAAGATAGCTTAAATTCCATATAATACCCACGTAAACCGTAAGATTCTGCAATACTATTATTTACAAACAGTATAAAGTTTCCTACACTTGGAGCGACAGCGCCAGCAACAGTAGTATTTATGGTTATAGTATTATTAGTTCTATCAACTCCTGTTATGTCTCCTGCAAACACTGGTGCATTACCACCTATCAATGTGTATGCCTGAGCATGTGATGTTAATATATTACTCAATGTTTGATCTATGGTAACTAAAACTGCTGCAGGATCAGCATTATCTATGGTGCCTGCAGTACCTAAACCATTTGCATAACGAAGTGCAAAATTAGTTACACCATCATTGTGTCTTATATAGGCATACCATTCACCTTCTTTTCTTTCAAAATTCAAATCATCTACATTACCTTGACTTAAATCCGTCAAAAGATTTAAAGCGTCCCATCGTGCTTCATCAGGATTTGGATCTAACGTGCTGCTTTCATAAGAAAGAGTTTTGAATAACTTTATAGTTTGAACAGGTTCAGGATTAAATACACTTGTAATGGTTGACGCTGTAAATTGTCCATAAAAAGTATTTCTATTTTCATTTACATTGTGTCTATACAAATTACCTCCACTAAAAGTATATAGATATGCATTCATACCTATAATAAAATTAGGAAAGTAGGAATAGAACGAAGGCCATCCTTCGTTATCTGGGTTATATGTTAGTGTATAGGTTAGTGCTGCCATATTATTCTGGTATACATGAGGTTACATCTGTTACAAATCCCTGGTTGCCCTGAATTTCAAAATAAGTATTAGTGCCTCCACCACCCGATAAATAGTAATATCCTGCAGCAAGAGCCGTTGTTCCAGCGCTGGTTGTGAATACAGTATCTCCAGCTATAGGCAATGCAGCACTACCTGAGTGATAGTAAGTCTGATCTGCGGCAGCTGGTGTTGCGCCTGGACCACATATTTGATTAAATGTTTGTGATATACTTGCGTTGAACGATGTAAGACTTGGCGATCCACTACAGGATCCACTACTTACAACTACTCCGTTTCTAATACCAAGCGCAGTTGTTCCGCCAACTATTATATATTTTATCAAAGCAGTATCATTTACATAAGTCGAACCATTTGCATCTTCAAAAACAAAGTTTCCAATTTCAGGAGTTGTGTTTGTATCTATAGTAAATGGTGTTGTTGTACCTGTTGCATTTCTTACAAAGTAGTATGTAGCAGCTCCAGCAGCACAAGAAGTTGTGTTTTGTAGCGCTGATCCTTGAAAACTTGGTAAAGCAGTAGGGCAAAATATTTGCCATCTAAAAACTGTGCCAGCAAGAGGAGCAAAAATTTGTACATTACAATTTGTAACTGAGCCAACTGTTTTTGGTATTACTTGAGTAAACACTGGAGATCCAGTCCCGACTGCAGTTCCAACTTGTGCATTAACTACAGAAAAATTTCTTGTTGTGCCCAAAGCTTGATAACCTACTGGATCAACATAATTATACTCTGTTACATTATTAAAAGTTCCTACAGGATTTTGAGTATTATTTCTGTCTCCAACAAAAGTAGGATTTGTTGCTGTTCCTGGTTGATTGTTTAAACCTGAATAATCAACCACAGTTCCGTTCTGTTCCCCTATAACTTGTCCATTGTGATTGTTTTTACAAGTAAGTCTATTGTAAAACACACTGTTATAAGTTACAAGAACTCCGTCAGGTATTTGAGCTCCCATATAGTAATAAATAACTGTTGCGCCTGTGCTGTTTGCTAAATCAACATCGGCATTGAAATGACCATTGCCTGAAAAATTTGCTGATATACCAGAACCACATGGTACAGAACACTCGCTACAAGGCTGTGAGTTTAAAAGAATACCATTAAGCTGTTGTCTTACGATTCCGTTCTGTGAATAAAAACCATCAGCCGCCAGCGTAGTTAATGCTGCATCTGTGTATAATGCGGTTGCTTGTGAAAAGTTTATACCATCAAAATAATATGTTCCATAATTTACTGCCATACTAACAACTTACTTTATTAATTATAATTCCAAATTCATTTACCTGAATATACTGATTTCCTGCTATTTTATAAAAGCCTGCGGCTAAATTATTAATTGTTTGTCCAGGAGCATTTCCAGCACACTGTTGATTACTGTATACCAAATCACCAATAGCTGGTTCCACACCATCACCCGTATAATAATATTGTTGATCAACAGGTTGACTACAAATAAAGTTTGGTGTTGATTGATTTGTGCTACCTAAAAACGAATCACAAGGTACATTACACTGACAACAAGCTTCTGCTGCAGAAACATTCGAGTAACAAATATCTTGCGCAGAAGTAAACCTCAAATCATATATTAAATATAAATATTGATTTCCAGTTGGAAGTGTAAAAGCTGGAGATGTAGAAGGACTTACAGTTGCTTGATTTATATTGGTTCCAGTTGGGTTTGTAACCAAACTATTAGGTATAGTATTACTTGCAGCCGCAGTCAATAAGCTTGCCACATCCGCTGGTGTATTATTATATAAAGTGTTAGATGATAAAAACTTAAAATTATCTTGCGGAAACTCCCAGTTATAATCATCAGTTGCTTGTTTGTTAATACGCATAGTAAGTGAAGCACTATCGTACGGATATACTCCTTGAGATCTAATACCTGTTTGGCTTTCATAAAAACTAAACACTAAAGAATTGTTACCAAGTGTAACAGTGTTACTATCCACTGGACTAATAGTAGAGCCATCAGACCATTTATATTCTGCGTGAATTTGAGCACCAGCGTCAAATGTTGAATTAATAACACATTTGATTACTGTAAGACTTATCCCTGTTACACACTTTGGTTGTATTGTATAGGTTGCGGCCCCACCAACTGGTGTAACCGTAATTACTGCATTTGTTGGTGTGTTTGTGGTTTTGTTTATTTGTAAAGTACCTGATCCACTTGTCGCTCCTGTTGTAAATGTATTGCCACTCCACACAGCTGTGATTACAACAGTTCCACTTGTAATATTATAATCTACATCAGCTGTTCCAATTACTGTAGTAAGATCCACAGTATAAGTCTGGCCAGTTGTAACATTTAATGCTTGAAACTCGCTACCGCATTCATAAACAACTGCTGGTACTGGAACTTTAATATCGTTTGATGACAACACATATTCATCCATATAAGGATCATAGCCTCCTAATTTTTGAGTATCTAATGCAGTTTGAAAATTATCTCTAAAATAAGATCTCATTCCTTGCTCTGAAATAACACTTAATCTATCAGCCTGTCCTGATCCTTGTAGTCTAATTACTGCTACCCTTTTAGTGTCAGTAAAATAATAATTGTCTGCATGAACCGCAAAACTTTCTGGGTTGAAGCTTATACCATATTCGTCTGTTCTTGCTATTTGAGTACCCAATATTTGTGGTGTAGACACAATAGCGCCACCGCCTGCTGCATCACTAATTAAGTTTTTAGATGCAAGCACATAACTAATTTTATCTTCTTGTAATGTAAGTATATCTGTCTCACGTGCATAAAGCTTTTGTATTGGACCAAAACTGGTTTCTAATTCTTTAAAGTTTACAAGACCTAAGTTAAATTCGTTGAGATTGTTTACACCCGCATTACTACTAAATATACCGCTGTACGTTAAGTCCGCAAATCTATCTGCTTCTTTGAAATCTTGATTGGAAACAGACAATACTCTTTGTCCCATCTTTAACGCTCTTCCAGCTAAGTCATCTCTAATTTTAAAACTTTCTACACCATTACCAAATGTATAACAATCCATAAAAGGTAGGGTTACAATTAAAGGCTGAGTGGTTGTTTGG
>Ga0160423_10002044_pt1 | contig 16894 bp, 9 predicted proteins | sample CRUFie14St8metaG_FD_108191 | JGI IMG/M metagenome (GOLD analysis project Ga0160423, IMG submission 108191) | Marine microbial communities from the Costa Rica Dome - CRUD Field 142mm St8 metaG | ecosystem: Environmental > Aquatic > Marine > Oceanic > Photic zone | place: Costa Rica: the Eastern... | reverse complement strand
GGATTATGCCTGTAACTAACGAGCTACCTAACACCATTCCATCTCCTTTCGAAGAATTTACTGCAATAGAGACATTAGAATGTCAACAGCCATACATCCAACAATCAAATTGTGTGTCAACAATTGTATCCGGTGATCTGATCGATGACAATAAGGATGTTTTCGCCATAAATGTAACTTCAGGGCAACTTGTTAAACTAAAGCTCGAAGCATCCTCCTCCGCAATTGATATAGCCGTTCATTTCCAAAACGATTCAACTTCAGTAAAACTAGACCAAGAAATTAGCTTGGCACTAAACACATCAATAGGGCAGGAAAATATACTTCACATACCAATAAACGAGCAAGGAAGGATATTGGTTGTCGTTGAGAGTCCTAACCTTAATGCATATTGGATGATAAGTAACAGTGTCTACTCTACAAAATATACACTTCAATTAGATGACCTTGAGAATATATCCGGAATTGGCCAAGTCCCGTTTAAATTAGGACTGCAAGGTGATGAATCGGTAATTCTTACCGCAGCAAGTTCGTTACAAGGCGATTTGATTGATATGCATTACCGATACGAATACTCTGAGGGATCTTACTCCGATTGGTATAACGCTTCAGTGGGGGACAGAATTCACAGTGTTGATAACATTGAACACATAGAATTCTATTGGGATTGTCATTGTGAGTGGGTATCAAGCATGGTCAAAGAATCTCATTTCGATGTTGGATGGGGGATGGATGCGCCTGGATTCAAACCACTTTCAGCCTCAAGTGACAATTCATCATACCCGTTAATTGAGATGGATGGAAGTGCGAGAGATGGAGAATTAACCTTACACAAAGATGACTATCAGGATATTTTGCGAGTCGAGACCACGGGATGGAATGAATCTGTTCACCTTGTTGATATAGTAGTTGAAGGGGATATTTACGATTTACAGGTTACGATTTTGAGTATGGATCAAGAAACTTGGGATATTGTAGATCAAATTACAGCAACCTATTCTATGGACAAAATCAGAGTATCTCTGGATGTCGGCTTAGGAACACATTTCATTCGTATACAGCATGTCAACGGAAGTGATGCATTAGATGATAATGCTCAATCTGCAGAGTACAAAATACGAGTCACTACAGCGGAATTAGACGAAGGCGAAGAACCATGGTTCCCTGCATCTGATGCAGTAAAAGATGCTGCAGACATCTTCTATTGGTTAATTGGCGTGATTTTGATTCTTCCTTTCATAATATTCTACATTAATCTAAATAATACTCGAAAATTTGCAGAAGAATTTGCTCAAAAGAAGAATCGTTTGGAATGGCTAAGCACTATGCTAGACGAAGGTACATTCTCCAGTAGCGATCTTTCTCGTGCATTAAAATCGGTTTCGACACTTGACTGGGAAGAAGCTCTAGAAGTGTGGGGAGATGTAGAAGTGAGACATTACACTACTGGTATCGATATGGCTATATGGTCCTTAGACGAAAGATTAGGAGAAAATGGTTCATGGCCGATTCTGATCGGGATAACTCCACAAGATTGTGAATGGAGTGTAGCAGCGCTGAAGTTTGAGTCTAATGAAGGGGCTCAATGGAATGTTTCCAAAACCGAACCCAAACTTTTGACCAGAAGTAATGAAATATTCTTGGATACTATTCATGATAATACGAGGTTGTTCCTGCGAGTAGATTTACAGGGTAATGCCAAGTCTGTTGACGTTTATCTTTCAGGGATGGTAAACGGGGAGCCCATGGCTGCTAAACCTGCAAATACTGTATACAGGATTATTGATTCTGAAGAATGATTAACGTCTTCGCTCATCGGCATCTTGTTTTACTTTGTCAATTAGATCTCCCTTTCCACTCAAACTTACTCTTAATTGTTCTAAAGATTTCTTTGTAATTTTGTCTAATTTACTTGGCATATGTAGTTTACATAGCACAACAACATCTCCTCTACCAACACCTCTGTTGGAAGGCACGCCTCGAGATGAGATAGTGATTGTATCTCCTGAATTAGTTCCTGAAGGGATTTTTATTTGCAAATCCTTCCCGTCTATATGTGGTAAACTCACGGTAGTTCCTAATGCGAGGTCGCTAAAACCAAGAGGAAGTGACATTATCAAATCCATGCCATTTCTCTCAAACCATGGATGCTCTTCAATGATCAACTCAATAAATAAATCACCAGAAATCCCTTTACCAAACGGAGCAGGTTGACCTTTTCCTCTCATTCTAAGCCTAGTACCATCTTGAGCCCCTTTTGGAATGTTGAAACGTAAAACTTGGGATTGTGATATTTTACCGTCTCCTGCACATTTTTTACAGCGACTAGAGAAACTTCTACCAGAACCATTGCATTGTACGCAAGGGCGCACTGAGTCCTGTACAAATGGTCCAATTTGTTGCCTAATTCTTACTTGACCTGCACCATTACATTCCGCACATTCAGATGTAATTCCATCCTTCGCACCCGTGCCATTACAATCATTACAGATTGATGGTAAGTCAATCTCGATTTCATCGGAATCTCCGTTCAATACTGACTCTAGAGAGATCTCATGTCGAATTAAAATGTCATTACCTTGGCTTTGAGTAGAACGTCGACGACCACCACCGAATATATTTGAGAAGAAGTCACCACCCAGAATATCCTCCAGATTAATGTTGAATCCTTGGAATCCTCCTGGTCCAAACGGTGAGCCACCCGGTGCGTTATGGCCAAACCGGTCGTAATTACGTCGCTTTTCAGCATCTGACAGAACTGCATATGCCTCTTGAATTTCCTTGAATTTTTCATCAGCATCCGGAGCATCGTTTTTGTCAGGGTGATATTTTCTTGCCAAAGATCTGAAGGCTTTCTTCAATTCTTTTTCATCTGCATCTTTTGAGACTTCGAGTATCTCGTAATAGTCCCGCTTTTCTGACAAATTATCACCTCGGTTATTTGGTCGGTAGTGGTCTTGGTTATTCAGTACAACGCTAGAGATTACTGCCACAATTTACACAAAATCTCTCTCCTATTGGATTAGGTGCAGAGCAGATTTTACATGTTGGCTGTGGTGAAAATCCTGATTTCGAATACGGTTTACCTCCCCGCTTTGAAACTCCAAAAGCCATCTCTTCAATGGAAATTCCACGTTGTGTGGGCGCACTGATTTCATTGGTTTCTTCGTCGATGGTTATTGATTCTGCACCTGCGTCAGTAACCGATATCATCTCCATTGGCACATGCCGTTTTTCTTCGGATTCAATCGGTTGAATTGGAGCGATTGGTCGTTGTGCAATAACAGGAGCATCCTGACTGCGTGCCATCAACTTAGCATTCTTTCTAGCCTCACGCTCCTGTTTTCTGTCTCTTCCTCTCATAGAGGATATCCAATCTAGGAACGTATCCATTGGAGATGGTTTACGAACCGCTCCGACGGTTGAATTAATCCCTACATCATCAAATTGCTCATCCCCCGAAACCCTTGCCTGAGCTCTTCGAACATGTTCGGCGTCAACTAACATCTCTACCTCTACTTCTGTGTCAATTTCTGTTTTAGTTGATGTTTTTAGCCCGCCAACAATAACACCAACTTGTTCTTTCATACTCGCTTCTGCCTGGGCAGAAAGTTGCGTGTCCATTGCGTAATCTTTGTCCCAAACTCCGCTATCCTCTGCTTTGAAATGGCCTCCAACCGCCTTTATGGCACGGCTTCGTTGCCACTCATGGTCACGAACAACACGAGTTTTTCTGAATAGTAAATACCCGACTCCAAACGCACCAACATGCAAAGCAATATCTAGATTTAGAGAGACTGACATCATATCTCCAAGTGGCGTAATAATGAATCTTAATGCATTCAACACCAAGGCTGGTGTAAATAGCAAGATAAGAGAGGTTAACTGTCTTGCCATCTAAACTTCCGTCCCTTTTTTCATCAATGAAGGTTTGTGCATCATGTACGGTCACTAGGAGCCTTACCTTTACGAATCAAACCATCAAACAAGCCGATCGTAAAAGCAGTATGCAGAATTATCAAGCAAAGTGGAACTCCGAGTGTAGATGATATTCTCGAAGTTGTAATTGAATTGAAGATTCCAATTACCATAATAGCGATCGCATATGCTACGGGCGCATGCCACCATTGAGGTAGGGTAAAAATTAGAATTAGTCCAATTATTGGGAGAATTTCCCTGAGATCGAACCTTTTTGGATGTCTAAGTAAGACTTTTGTCCTCCAAAATCCGTATCTGTGACACATTTTCCACCAGTTTCCAAGAGTTGACCTTTTGTGCATATAGACACAAGAAACATCAGAGCGCCAAAGCTGCCAATTTTTCGCGATTAACCTCATCGATAAATCACTATCTTGGCTGGTTATAAATCTCTCATCCCATCCTCCAACCGATTTCAAAGCCTGTACATTGTGAAGACAAAATGCTGGAACCTTTGTTTGCTCCCTACCCTTAAAATTCTTGAATTGACCTCCACCTGAACCAATTGGCGATGAGATTGCACCCTCAACCCAATTTGACACAGCGCCGATAGAATCTCCTGAATCAGTCCGACAACCAATAGCACCTATTTTAGTACCTAATTTAGATTCCAAATCGATTAAATCTGCTACTCTCTTTTCAACATGATCTTCATCAATCCATGAATGTCCTATAATTTCTAGACAATGTGTGATATCAGAACCTATGTGCTCCAGTGCAAGATTTCTCGCTTCAGCAACACGTCTTCCTGGATTATCGATAACTTTGATTGCATCACCAAAAGAAGCAAGTATCTCTTTTGTTGAATCTGTAGATCCACCCTCCATGACTAGGATTTCTACGGGCATTGTTTGAGCAAGTAAGCTATCGATGCATCTGGAAATGAATTTCTCCTCATTCAGGACAGGTATAACTGCACATACCCGGACCTGCATGTTATCTCCTGATTTGTATCTAAATGTCAAGGTTGGCCTATCAAATTCTTTGACTATGATGTTCTGGGCTAATCATGCGCCGACTGAAACTGACTGGGATTGATGAAGGATATTCAGTAGTTGTTTCCACAAAATTAGTTGCCGCAGATGTTCCAGAATTAGTTCTTGATTCCGTCTTGAAAATATTTCCAGATTTCAAATGTGGTTTGCCAGATAGGCCAAGTTTTCCAACAGAACAAAATGATATTATTGCCTCAGAGGAAATCAGTTTGGCAACCTTCCTCGAGGCAATTTATAAACAATCAATACTGGACACTGCATTAGATTACATGTCAGCAAACTTGGACGTTAATGGCACAGTTTTCCAAATATCCAGGCAAGCGGCTTTGGCGGGTAAAGTTGCATTTCCTTTACCCGATGACAACCCGTTGGGTGGTGTAATTACAGTCGAAATTGAGGGAGACAATCTAGGCGATTGGCTCGAGGCTGCAACTTGGCATAGTGGAAGAGAAAATATCCCACGAAGAATTGGAGACGAATTTACTATGAATTCTGACGGTGATGCTGTAACCTGGCACTGATCGCCTCTGCGATATCTCTATCGGGACCCAACCAATTAACTTCATCAGGACCATCACACCATTTGATTTTATCATGTACATGTAACTTAATTGTACCACTTTCAACGAAACACTCCATCACATGTAATCTAACTACAACATCTCCATGATCAAATATCCATTTCCCAATCATCTCTCCGGTTGAAATATTCAACTCCAATTCCTCATTAATTTCCCGAATTAAACACTGAGAAACATTTTCTCCTTCTTCGAATTTCCCACCTGGAAATTCCCACCATCCTGCATGCTTTTCACTCGGAGATCTTCTCGCAGCCAGAAATTTACCATTGGATAATATAGCACCAGCTCCTACATCAAGACATGCTGGTCTAAGCATTCTATCCAAGCATTGCAAGACCAAATCCTTGGCATTCGATTGTTCAGGTGGAAGATGTAAGAAAAAACATGGTGTTTCATCATCGATTTTGGCTAGTGTATGGTACAACGTTTCATTGCAAATGTATTCTCCAGCATCATCGCTAATAATTGGAGAGCAGGTCATGTTCTCTATATCCCAATCTTCCGGTATTATGGTTGAATATAGATCACCATCTCCAGAAATCACACTATTTTTTACGAATCTACCTGAGTTGTCTGGAATTCTAAAATCCAAAACGTCTTTGGCACGAATTTCAATACGAGGGAACCGGGATTTTTCCGCGAGACCGATGTGGAGAACGGCGGAAAATTTCCTCCTATCTAACATCCTGGCAACGGACGTTGCGCCTTCATGGTCAACTGGCAAAACAAGTGATTCCACCAAATGGCCTCTCACAATCTCACCATGAAGACTAGAAGCCACAATTGCAGAGATATTGGTCAAATTATCACCGAATGGCTCGAACCCCGTAACCAATATCGGATTTCCCATGATTCCTTCCAATAATACCACTTCAATGAGGATTTGCGTCGCCACATTGACAAGTGTCCTATTGTTGGTAGTGCCAATGGAAGAGTATGATGAGGAGATTGAAGTCGTCGTACCAGTGGAAGAGACCGAAGTTGATTCCTTGGCAATAGGAAAGACACTTTGGACAGAAATCACAGCAGGAGTAGGAATCTGGGGGGCTTTCCGTCCAGTTATTTCATTCGTCTTGTCTCTAATTCCATTCTTATATCTCGGCCAGCATTTTAATCGTAAACATCAGAGGGGCTTTGATTGGTTTCTTCTTCAAATCCCATTAGCTTTCACAGTGGTATTGTGGTTGCTACTATACTTATGGTCAATATTTGATGCTTGGCGAGATGCTAGCGTGACGGTGGCGAATTCCTACGACCAAAGCTGATCTGAGCACCTTAATTCGCCACTTGCCATTCCTTCAAGGTCTGATTTGTCATCATCATCAAATTCATCTGGAATACTTCCAGAAAATATGTTTCCTATGCTACTACTTTCAATAGCCCAATACATTACTGAATCCTCATTATTTGAATGACCAGGGTGATCTTCATCTTCATGATCAATTGGAGATTGGTATACCAAATTAACTAACCCAAGTAAGTGACCAGCTTCATGAACAGTAACCGCCCTTTCTATTTCATCTGCTGAAGGTCTACCAAGGAAATTTACTGACTCTTCAACAGAGTCTTTGAAAACTGCTACAGTAGAAGCATCAACGGCCACACCAAGTACAGATTCATCCTCATATATTCCCTTGGGGAATAAAAAGTACCAATTTAGTGTACTCGACCCCATTGCATCGTCGCCGTGTTTCCATCTAGCGTCTCTAACATCGTTTGCATTCCAAACATTATCTTCAGAAAAGTCGATTTCTTCCGCCACAATCTGAATTCCATCTGGCTTCTTGCAAACCTCTTGTATTCTTGACTTAACTAGATCCATTGCGATTGGAGTATAGCCCTCTTCATAGAGGAAATGAATCTTCATCTTCTCAAATTTGTCATCTTGTAGACAGGCTAATGCGAGACCTCCAGGAATCCCTCTTTCTTCCTCAAACAGCTCATCACTACCAAAGCAACCACTCAATCCGGAGGAAATTAAAACAAATATTACAAATAAAGTTCGCATTATATCACCTAGAAATCTTCGGGAATTTGGGTTGGACTAAATAATTGGCCTGGCCCCGCTGCTTGGGATAACTGGTTTCTCGCTAGATGCTCCCACGAACGCATTACCCCTAACGCATCACTTACCAACATTTGTTCCTCTTCTAAAGTCACTCTTATGAGCGTATCTAGTATATCCATCCTATCTCTGTCAACCAGTGAAAGAGCTTTATTTAGATCGAAATCAGCTTGGCTCTCAATTGGGTTTGAATCTAGTGGCCAAGGCTCTGAGAGATTTTTTGGTAACTCTGAAGTGTGTTCCTGTAATTGCAATAACAAGCGTTTTGTCCATCTAGAAATAACCATACTAGTCTCTAGAATTGGCATATTCAGTTGATTTATCAAGTTTACAAGCCTTTCCTGTAATGTCACCATTGAATCTGCTCCACTCATGTGGTTACCTCCAAGAACTATTTCTGATTTTGAATATACTGATGTCCATAATGGGCCCATTGCTCCATTGTCCAACCTTCTGGTAACCCGGTAGGAGGTAATGGTGGGCCTGGATTAGTTGTAGGGATAGTCGCTGGTGCAACACTTACTGCATTGGTGACATTCTGAACTGGTATCGAGGTTTGCGGTAATTGTTGAACATCCGGAAGGATCTCAGGTACCGCCTTTCCGCCCATATCGCTGATTACCTCTGCTGTTTGATCAGATTCATCAACTTCTTCACCTCTTTTGATTCTACGCATCTGGACCATCGTCCAAACTGCATATGACATTGAACACAATGCGATTAGATACATTATTACTGATAGTTGTGAATCAGCAACCTGATTAGCAAGTGCAGTACCATCTCTATCAATTTCTTCTTTCAGCATAAGTGGAGTAATTGAAATTCTTTCTTTTTCAACGCCTGAATCAAGAAGTAGAATCCTATGCTCTAGTGTTTCTTCAACATCGCCTTCTGCTGTAGCAGCAAGTTCTACAGAAATGGTTTTGCCGCTTGAGATTTCAACCGTCGAAGTAGAAATTGTTGCCCAATCGTCTCCCGACACCAACCTTTGAAGTACAAATGTAACTGATCCTGATGCTCCATTATTCCTTGCTTCAAGATTCAAGTACACTGATTCGCCAGGGTTAGGGGTCGGATTTGACCATTCCCATGTGGTATCTGCAGCTCTTAGACTAATGTCAGGCCCAGTTAGTGCTAATGGCCAAGATGCAAGAGGTTCAGAAACAGTATTTCCATCACTATCATATGGATTTCCTGATTCATCAGATCCGGTAACCCAGACATCAATCGTGTAAGATGGTAATAGCATTGTAGCACCTCCATCCGTCAGGTCGAGATAGCCAGTCCAGAAGAATTGATCTTCGAATGGAGTTGTATCGGGTAATGGTGACGAGCCTCTACTGATTTCAGCCTCTCCCGCCCTTACCAGATAATGGAGTACTGCAGGGTCATCAAATGAGAATCCTTGATCATCCCGAGTTTCTAACATTACTTGCAAATTATTTGCCATTGAAATCGGGATGTCTTCACCTTGTTCTATTCCTGCGAGGGTGATAGCATGAATCGTTGGACGATCGCTGTCTACTGCAAGTCTCAATCTTGGCTTGAAAGCAGATTCATCTACCGCCAATCCCGGTAAATCCACTAATTTAGCTCGCAGGTCAAGATGACCGCTTCTAACATCAGGAACAAGTATGTCTATGGAGAAATATCCACCTTCCCTACTTGTTGTAGTCCACTCCCTCTCGTAGTCTCCCAGAGATATTGTAAACGAACCGGGAGGTGCAGGTGTTTCATCTTCTGAGAATATTACTTTACCACTAAACCTCAAAGCTTGTCCAGCACCTATCAGTGTTTCATCAAATTCTGGATTGTAGTGATTCGTCCCGTCCCTTAGTTCGATGGCTAAAATATGTCCTGGTTGGGTGTCAAATCTCAAATCGTTATCAAGACTCCACAAATCATTACCCAAACCTGCTTTGTGAATATTACATGGTACATCCTCTTCTAGACCGCATGATTTGTCTTCAATCCAAACCTTTGGAATAAAGTGAGATGCACCATCAGTATCCCATATCTCAGGGAAGTTCCAAGTTAATTGGAATTTAATGGATACTATCATCCTAGAGATATTCTCAGGATCTACAATCACTGTGGAGTACAAATTAGATACTGCTAATCCAGTGCCTCCACTCTCCAAATACATCTCTGGTGTCCCATCCGAATTTTTACTGATATGGGCGTATATTGAAGTCTCGGAATCATCGAAATCACCTCCAAGGGCAAGATGTACATACTCAACATCCCACCATCCATTTACATCAGAAATCATGAATGTAGCGGTGTATGGGATTCCAGGGTGCAACGGGGTCATATCATCATGCCCCATTATCGTAGAATTGTCTACATCCATCTCAGGCTCAAATTCTTCACGAATTACATACCATGAGAGAGAATTATCCCAGTCTGGTATGACATCACCGGGCCTGTTTCCACAGAATTGGTTTGATTCCATATCACACACCGGTGATCCGCCCATTGCAATTACGTTATTTTGACCATCCTTTCCTTCAACATAAAATGCAACTTTGTCCCCATGAACTAGCATTGAATCATCGATTAATCCATTAAAGACGTTTAATCCACCTGGCAATATTTCAGGAGTAGTTAGGGTCTTGGAGCGATACTCAATCGGTTCTGGGAGACCATTGAAGTTTGAATCATCACACCTTTCGTGCTCTCCTGGCTCACAACCAACCCAATAATGAAGATCAAGAGTTTGTGGAGGATCAACTGAGTCTTGGATTATTATCTCGATTGCCTGGCCACCAGGAGATGGAGGTCCCTTATGCATTTCAGATGAAATTTCTGGACTTGCAAACAGAACTAATGGTGCGTTTCCGTCGAAAATAAGTTTGATGGTATTATATCCCGGGTTGATATATGTAGAACCATTTGCTAAATTTATTGCTTCAACATACAGTACCATTCCCCCTGGCATAGATTCAATTGGTGATGTAAAGGTCATATTGTATTGTCCGAATCCTGGATTACCCTCGCTATGAAGAACTACTGGCTCGCCAACTGGATCACCGTCATAGGTGACGTTTTGACCTAAAACACGTAGGTCAAATTCTCCAGCCTGAGGAGAAAATGCTGAGTTTTCAAAATTAATTCCACCGCTTATAGAGAGGTTAAATCCACCTCTTACCCAATCACCGGGGAATAACTCTCGTCCTGTCTCTTCCCAAACACGCATTCCATCTAATTGAATGTCATTTTCAACATTCAAGGATAGAGTATCTGTTGTCCATGCATTTACCTGAGGTCCAAGATCGTCGCTCATCGAAACAATAGCTTCCATTCTCCTCTCGTCATCCCAAGTCCAATTTACGCGCAATGGCATTTTTACGGATACAATTCCCTCGCTATCGGTTGTAGAAGTACAATTTCCTACATCGAATTCAACTATACCACCCGCATCATCGACAACACTGCATGTGTCCCCTCTCAACCAACGGAATGACGGATCAGAGCCATGTGAATTGTTTAATCCGATGGTAGCCTCTGTTACTCTATCTACTAAGTCACCGTGAGCTAAACGGACAATTAAGTTCCTGTATACTCCATCTGGCGCAACTAAACTACCTTCCAGACTTGCATCTAAAACACGTGTGTTCAATCTATACTCAATATCAAGATCAGTGAGTTTCACTCTACCTGGGGTATTTGCCTTTACTGCTATCGGAATTTCAACGGTTCCAACACCATTTTCTGGAATATGGTCGTTGAATGCATCTACTAAAGAGGGAGGCTCTGAAACTACAGTACCGACAGGTGAATCATCAGATGCAACTACAGAACTCTCATTCAAGAAAAGAAGAGATTTCCAATCCCAATCACCATCATCACCTACATCTAGTTGAGGAGCATCAGGGTATCCTTCTTCATACCATAGAATGAAAGAATCTACTTTCGGAGTTACGACATCATCAGTCGTCGAGAGTATAACAGAATAAAGTAATTCATTTCCAGCCCCTTGTGTTGAAAAAGACACTTCGATATTATTCTGAGCAGACTCCCATGTAGTGCCATTATCGTTTGAAACCATGACGCTTATGTTAGTAGAACTAGGTTCATCCGCAATCCAAACAGCACGTACTTTACCCACATTGGTGCCAGTTGCAACTTTCTTGCTTGTCCAATCACCAGAATTTTGGTATGAGGTTGCGTATTCAAGAGAAATCCACCATGAAACTGCTGAAGAACCGATTAACTGCATCTTCCAAACAAGTTCATTACCGGGATGCGTGAAGTGAATTGTTTGGTTTGTTTCTACGGCTTCCCAATGTGTACCGTTATCGGCACTAACCCAATAGTCGACCCTGTCTCCTTGAGTTGGAGCAGACCAATGGTTTGCCACGTTTACTGCGAGGACTTCTTCATCGGTAACAATAGTCTCACCTAACCATGTAGTGGTTCCAGGGGCAGGGGTTGTTGGGTAGGAAATACCCATTCCAAATTCTCTGTAGTACAATGTTTTCGAAGCCCAAGTGGAATATCCTGAATCTACAGTGATGATTCGCTCGCCATCATAGTACAATCCTAACCCCTTTGCGGTGATGTCCCTAGTTCCAGTTTGAGGAACTAGTGAGGTAGAGGAGCCAGATACAGCCCATGCGCTTAACTGGTCAGTGTCTTGGTAGTAGCTGCCTTTCATGCAGCGCATGTAGAAGAATCCTGAGTGAACAACAAGGCCGTGAACATTACTAGATGTTTTGCCACATGCTATGTTTGAGTTATCACTAGATGAGAAAGAATACTGCACCTCACCACGAGTAAACTGCCCGTTATCTCCAAAATCATAGGAGACAATTCGTCTTTGTTGAGAGTGGGTTATCCAAACCTTATCCGTATCTCTGTCGTAGGAAATCCCGCTATATTCGCCATATTGTGCAGACACATCATATGAATCAACACACTTCCAGACCCAGTCATCTGATACGTCGACTGCAAGAATTCTAAGATACTGAACTGGATTTGAACTTGAATAAGCATATTTGTAGGTGCTGAATATGCCATACATCATTTCATCATCTGTTACAGTCCAGTCTTTGAAACCATACGCCTTGTAGTAAGTCGAAGAAGGATCTTGAGGCAAAACACATGCAGCTTCTTTTTGCAAATCTACTACAATGTCTCTTGTTACATTATTTGGATGCATTCTTGTAACAACTTTGTCAAATTGTGTACCCGTAAATGTTGACATGAATAACCAATCGTGATTTCGGAGAATAGCACCCTGTCCTTGTGCCATGAAGTTCGAACTAGTGACTCTTATCTGATTACTGAATCGAGATTCAGTAGAATTCGAGGTATGAGGTTGTCTTATCGCAAAACTACCATTATCCTTCCAAGCATTAGATCCCGGCAAGGATTCTTCATCTGAGCCATGAGTTGAGTGAGCAATCTCGCTTGAATTGAAGCCTAGACTGAGCTCTTCACTTCTTGCATCCACCTGACTAGGAGTTCCTTCCATCCATTCATCGTAAGTATCAGTAGATACTTGAGACCAACCCGTAGATGATGCACCAGATAGCGTGACATGAACATCCAATACCTCTGCTCCCTTTGGCATCGAGACTATACTGGTTTTGTCGGAACCTCCTTGGTACAATGCAATATTCTCTACGCTGCCGTCCGAAAATGTGTATATGTGACGTGATGAACCGTTTGCTTTAGCATCACCGATAAATAACTCAGATAGTGGACTCATCGGGGTCAAAACCAGAACGAATACCATCAAAGAGAGTGCGGCACGTGACGAAAATTTCTGCGTCATATACAATTCACCCAGCATACGGTGCAATCCATAGGCCTTGAATTAACCGGCGAACGGTCACAACCAGAAATCCCCCTTTAGGGGGAATTCTGAAGCCATCAAGATGTATTTCTGCTGTCATAGCGGATTGGTGAGGAATCTCCTCTAGAACCATCTTCTTCGTCGTCTTTGACTTCGAACCAATCAACCAACCAGTCTCCATCAGTGTCCCAATTCAATGGGTCACTTCCTTCTGCTATGTGGTCGTCATCTAAATCGAGCAAATACCATCCATATTCATGCTCTCCTAAATCAACCGCAGGTGCACGATTCGTACTGCCAACATAGTACAAGTCCCAGTCATCTGTGGCATCACCAGAACATAGCAAGATATCGTCACCTGGATCCAACACAAGGAAGTCGGTGTCCAAATCATCGATAATCAATACATAACTATCGTCATCTAAATTTTTACGATTCATTCCAAGATAATTTGTTAGATCTTCAGTCGCTTCACCCAAACCTAGCGTGAAAGCTCTAAACTGCCACCATTCGGTTATCGGGGAACCATCCCAAGTTTCCCCAGATAGACGAACTGAATCTGGCGAATCCAAATTGGGGTTTGCTATAGCGTAAAATTCCATGAAATTTGTATACGCAGTATATTCACATGTGGCGCCACTACAATCCCAGTTTCCATCTTGGTCAGGGTCTTCGTTAGCATCTAGAGGGTCTGTCGGGTCAAAAGTTGCCCAAGTCCAACCAAGATCTGGTCTTGATAAAGTGCCTGAATTTTGTGAAAGTGGGCGGCATGACGCTGTTGAGGAGGTACACTGACCACCTGTTGCTGCATCTATCCATTGCACTTCAATTTGCAATCTTGAGGAATAGTTGTCATTGCTCTCATTCCAACCCTTCTCATACTCATACCAATCTGGTAACATATCGCCATCCGTATCATTATCCATAGGATTACTTCCGTATTTGAATACCTCACGCCCATCGGATAAATTCCAATCTCTGTCATGAGATACGACTGATCCTGAATTTAGTATGGTATTGAAAGTGATAGCGTCTCCATCCGAATCATTTGTATCAGGTCTTGTACCGTTGAGGTACTCCATCTGATTAGTAAATGGTAAATCACCAATTCCATTCTGGATAATATCTCCAGATGGAGTGAATTGGCGATTATCCCATGTTCCTTGTGCAGCAGGGGTATCAAACGACGTTCTGCCATACCAACCATCACTATCTGGATCATAACTTACGTCAAACGGATTTACTGGATTAGTTGACCAATGATTCTGAGTTGTTGGATCAGGCAGACCATATACTGCATAACAGAATTCCCATCCGTCATCTATACCATCTTGATCTGAATCTGAATTTGTTGGATCTGAAATACCAAATAGAGTTCTATTGAAGGTGTTTGGATCTTCTGAATTGATCATCATCATACGAGATGATGACATCGAATCTTTTCCACTGAATGTATTGAAAATCGCCCTCCTAGCTTCAGCTGTTGTGTAACCCTCCTCGACATAGGCATCAATCGCGTCATCTCCGAATCCGATCAATCCGGAACCAGTACTGAGTCTTTCTGCGTACTTGCCATAAACTCTGGATTCATATTCGCGTTTATTAGTAAATTGTTCATCTAGAGAGATGTTGCCATCACGATCACAATCCACTGAATCCATGTCACTGTCAAGCCACTGGTCCGAATCAATGAGTGGATTCATCGACCAGCGATTATTCTCTAAGTCCCAACTCGTAAACCAATACTCGAATCCATCAATCATTCCATCATCATCAGTATCTGCTATCGTTGGGTCAGTGATACTCATTAGAGTCGAGATAAATGTCGTAGGTATACCAGTAGATTGCCATTCTGTAAATTGGTCCAAATGCCTTTTACCTCTTTGGCCCTTGTCCAAGATAATTGTGTATACTCTCTGAGCCTTCTGAGTTGGATCATTCAAATCACCGTCAATGTGCATTAAAGGAGCATCTAGTGGATGATTAACTCCGTTGTTTGGATTTTCAACAGCAAGTGAGAATTCTTGGGCATCAGTTAAGGCATCGTCATCTGCATCAAATGAACCATCTCCCGGAACAAGTGGATTCAAAGTCCAAGTTTGCGCTGTGTCATTCCACGTAGTGAACATAAGTTCCAAACCATCCAAGAAACCATCTGAATCAGTATCTGGATTGGTTGGGTCTGTAGTCCATCCTGACAAATTAATTTGTTCTTCTGAAACAAATGAACCAAATGATTCAGTATTCGTTATGCCTGCCCATTGCTGAAGTGTGAAGCCATTACCAACAGTAGTAACATACCACTGTGGACTAGTTCGATTCGAGTTTGTCTCGGACAATTCAGGGGCAATACTATTGTATTCTTCCCAATTACTCATTCCGTCATCGTCTGAGTCGTACCATCTATCTGCAGAATTTAAAGGATCTAATGACCATTGAGCATCCAATAGTTCCCACCTTGCATACCAAATTTCCCAGCCATCAGGCATACCATCTGAATCACTGTCTGAATCTGTTGGGTCACCTGTTAGTGTACCGTCGCCAAAGTTAGCCTCTGGAGATCCCCAGTCAGAAATATTCCTGAACAAATCTGTAGAGAAGTTTTCAGGAATAATCTCACCATCAAGGCTCATGTTTCCGTCGAATAAATCATCCCGGATATTATACTCGAGCCAATTCACAAATGCTTCGTTTTCCTCGATTATTCCGTTGTGATTGATATCATACCCATCTCCATCAGGATTCTCGAAAGCATCACTACCGTTCAGAGGATTAATTCCGACTCTGCTTACATCCCATGTGCATGCACCTCTGGCTTCCCAACCATCCGGTAGGCCGTCACCATCTGAATCGACATTATTTGGATCTGGTTCAGCCCATAATGTAGCTGCTGCTTCTGTTTCCAAGTGACTCTCCAATAGATCACCAATCATCCCAGCGTCCTTGACCAATGACCACTGATACTCGCAAAGATTGCTGAGTCCATCACCATCAGCATCCCAAGTTGCGTCGTCAGGATCTGTAGGATCCATTGTCCAGTTATTTGAACCTGTGAAGGTGGAACCGATCCACCTTCGATGCTCTAATTCCCAACCGTCTGGCATTCCATCTCCATCTGTATCTGGGTTGGTCGCATCGGTACTACCATCAATTCCCAATGATTGCAGATAAGTATCGTTAGCAGCTTGCCCTGCTGGATCATCACAGATATGTTCGTAATCATACTGATTTGTGTAGTGACACCAAAGTGGTGTAACTTCGTGGAATAGTCCGAAGTATTCTGCACCATCCCCTACACCGTCACCATCGGTATCGACTTCACGTGGGTCAGTTGCATTGTATCCATTAGCAGTGGTAGCAGTGTACCTGAACTCGTCTAAATTAGTCCATAGCCTTTCATTTATTGGATCAGAATCAAGGTTTACACCATCTGCATCTGCATCGAGATCAGCATCCCATGGATCGGTTGGGT
>Ga0160423_10002043_pt1 | contig 16907 bp, 12 predicted proteins | sample CRUFie14St8metaG_FD_108191 | JGI IMG/M metagenome (GOLD analysis project Ga0160423, IMG submission 108191) | Marine microbial communities from the Costa Rica Dome - CRUD Field 142mm St8 metaG | ecosystem: Environmental > Aquatic > Marine > Oceanic > Photic zone | place: Costa Rica: the Eastern... | reverse complement strand
TGACTCCTATTGTTAATAAGTTATTAACTAATTCAATATTAATATCTGATGAAATATATTTTATTATTGATTCGGCTACCAGTGGCCCAATATCCTTGGTATCAATCAAGTCTTCATATTTTAACTTTAAAAACATATCCATACTTTTAGATTTATTAGCAAGTATATTTGATATATTTTTACCAACATTTTTTATACCTAAAGCATAAATAAATCTCACTAATGCGCAATTTTTTGAACTATCTATTGAAGTAAGTAGCTTCTTCACAGATTTGTCACCCATTTTAGGTAAGTTAATCAAATCATCGTAATTAAGTCTAAAAATATCATATGGTGTTTTAATTAAATCTTTTTTAATTAGTAATAAAATCGTCTCATCACCTAATCCTTCAATATTAAGAGCATCTTTAGAGCAAAAGTGAATAATAGATCCTGAAACTTGATCAGGACAACTATATTTATTTGGACATACCAAAAATACATTTTCAGTAACTAATTCCTCTTTACATGATGGACAATTCGTTGGTGGAATAAACTTATTTGACCTTTTTAAGTCATTTTCAATTATAGGAATAGTAATTTCTGGAATCACATCACCTGCTCTTCTAACAAACACAAAGTCATTTATCCTAATATCTTTTTTTTCGAGTTCCTTAAAATTATGTAAAGTACATCTTGAAATTGTTACCCCTGAAATTTTAACTGGCTCAAGAATAGCAATGGGAGTTACTACACCTGTTCTTCCAACTTGATAAGTAATATTATTTAATTTTGTTTTTTTTTCAATAGCTGGAAATTTATAAGATGTAGCCCATTTTGGATTCCGTGCAACAGCTCCAATTCGTGAGTGAAAATCGAAATTATCAACCTTAATTACAATTCCATCAATTTCAAATGGAAAATTATTTCGATTTTTTTCTAATTTTTTAGAAAATTCACGAAATTCGTCAATATTACTTATAATTCGCAATGGATTTGATATCTTAAAGCCTTGAGTTGTTAACCAATCTAAATTTAAAGAGTGGTTTTTTAGTTTATTAAAATAATTAATATTTGAAGAATATGCATAAAAATCAAGTCCTCTGGATTTTATAATTTCACTATCTAATAACCTCAAAGTTCCTGAAGCAGCATTGCGAGGATTTGAGAATTTTTTTTCATTAGTTGACGAATTTAAATTTTCAAAATTTTTTTTTGGCATTATTACTTCGCCACGAACATCTATAATATTTGAATTAAATTCAATTTTTTTGGGGATAGCTGAAATTGCAAGTGCGGCATTTGTGACATCCTCTCCAGTAATTCCATTGCCCCTAGTAACTGCCCTTATTAGATTGCCGTTTGTATAGATTAAACTAAGGGCTAGACCATCAAACTTTAATTCACAGGTGAATTTTATTTTCTTGTCAAAATCATTGTGAATTTTAAGAATAAAGTCTCTTACATCATCAATATTCATAGAATTACTTAACGACAACATTGGAAAAAGGTGTTCATAGGTTAATTTATCGTCAGAAATTTCTGCACCTACTGATTGCGTAGGAGAGTTATATTTAAGAAGGTTTTTATCTTTTAATTCTAGATTGGATAATTCTTTTAAAAGTAAATCATACTCTTCATCACTTACAAGTGATTGATCTAAATTATAATAATGAAAATTATATTTTTGGATTTTTGCACTTAACTCACTAATTCTTGCTTTGAGCTTATTCATTAGTTATTTAAAATGCTTGTAATAACAGGTGAACCAGGAGCAATTTCTAAAGTATCCAACTTTTCATATACATTCAGGATATACTTTTCAATTATTTCAAACTCTTTTAAATCAAATTCCTTGTTATTTGAGAATTTTAAAATAGCATTCAAATATGACGTGAAATCACCTAATAATTTTTTAATCTCTGAAATAGCCTCAATAGAAAAAGCACATTGAACAAAGTCATATGTTACTAAGATTGACTCTGGTCGAAATTTAGATAGATCGTTAACAGAAGAATCTATTTTAGGAAATTTTATTGTTAAATATTTATTTTTGTTTATATCTTCTAAAAAATAATAATTTTCATTTTCGTTGTATAAAAAATTACTTGATTCTAAAAAAATCTTAATTTTTGCACCACTAAAGTCATGACTAGATTGAGGCACTAGTGACAACTCAATAAGGTTTTCAGCTAACACTTTCAAATCATTAATAAATTTTAATTTTTCATTGTATTCATTCTCAAATTCTTGAAGTTTAAAGTCAAAATAATGAAGTGATGACTTGATTTGATTTGTAAAATTTACTATTTTTCTTTCGTCAACATATTGATTATCTTCAATAATACTGACATAAAAGTAAATTGCATTAATTTTCGAATCAACATTATTAAATTCAAGCCATTTATCATCTGTAAAACATAATATGTAAACATTTGAACCAATTGAACTAATTACACTGGAAATAGAGTTTTTTACAGATTGAAATTCTAAAACATCATTAAAATAAATTCCAAAATTTATACAAATTTTTTCAAGATAATATTGAGGTTTTTCAATCTGAATATATTCAGATTTTTCTGACTTTTTAGTTTCTACAGAATTGTAAAAATTATTTTTAAGAAGGTTTAAATCTCGAATATCAATATAAGCATCATGCTGGATTAATTCTTTTTTTTCGATATTTTGATTACTTTTTGCAATTACATTCGTACCTATAATGTCATCGTTAGAATAAAAAACTTTTTTAACTCGTCTTTTAAACTTTGTAATTTGATAAAAATTGTACGAAAAAAAAATAACTACTATTAAAAAACCAAAGACAATTAACATGAATTGATAATCAGACATGGTTAATTATTCGCAAATGATGAAATTGTTTCAGCGATATTTACATTAACTGCCTTTGAGACACCAGGCTCTCCCATTGTTATACCAACTAATTGCTCAGCAACTTCCATTGTAATTTTATTATGAGTGATAAAGATAAATTGAGTGTTTGAGGACTCCTCTTTTAATCTTTTTCCCAATCTAATAGTATTATTATCATCAAGTGGTGCATCAACCTCATCTAAGACACAAAAGGGTGAGGGCGAGTGCTCAAAAAAAGCAAATACTAGTGACAATGCTGTAAGTGCTTTTTCGCCGCCGGACAAAAGTTTTAGGTGTTGTAGCTTTTTTCCAGGCAATTGAGCTTTTAATTCAATACCTGATTCAAGTAAATCTTTAGAAGTAAAAAATAATTCGGCATAACCTCCTCCAAATAATTTTGAAAAAATTGGCTTTAGTTTTGAATTAATTGAATTAAATGTAGTATGAATTAATTCTATTGTGTCATTATCAATTTTTTTAATAGAGTCTTGTAACGTCTCTATTGCATTTATTAGATCGGCAACCTGATTATTGATAAACTTTTTCCTTTCATTAAGCAATTCAATTTCTTCTTCGGCGGCCATATTGACAGGACCAAATTCTTCGACTTTTCTAGAAAAAATACTCGATTCGTTTTTATAAAAATTAAGTCCTTTGCTTAAATCGAAATCATGGTTTTCAATATCAACATCACAATTTAATTGTTCTAGTAAATTTAGATTAGTTTTTAATGAAATATCCAATTCTGTTATTTTTTCCATAATGGAATTAATCTTAGTTTCAAAAGGATTTAACTTAACTTGAATTTCATTTCTATCAGAATTTAATTGACTAATCTGATCCAAATAGCCATTAAGTTTGTCTTGAATATCAGTTAATTTTTTTTCTATATCAACTTTTTCTTGCTGGTAATTAGAAATTATTTCAAGTGTGCTTTTTAAATTTATATCTTGGAGTAATACACTACTATTATCAGAGCTCTTTTTATTAGTAGTTATGGACTCTGAAGTCAAATCTAATTCTTTATTAGACTCTTCAACCTTGCTCATTAAATTTGAAATGTTTATCTCTGATTCATGTTTTTTAAATTTTAATGCATTAATATCGTCTTGTAATGAATCTAATTCACTTTTTGATGAAGATAAATCATCATTCAAATCCTGAAATTTGGCTTTGTGTTGATTTAAATTCTCATTTTCTTGATCAATTTCCCTATTAAAGTTATCAAGCGCAATTTTATTATTTGCTGATTTTTGTTCAAGTTCCCTTTTCAAGATATTATTCGAATCCGCAGCTTTTTTAAGATTCTCGTAGTCCTGTAAAAGTTTTGCTAATTGAATTTTATTTTCATGGTTTTCGTCAACAAAATCTTTTATTTTCGATTCGCTTGATGATATTGATTTTTCTAAAAATTCAATTTCAGATATTAGACTATTGTTTTTTTCATTTTCAATATTAAGTTCGGCTTCAAAATTTTGAATATTTTTTGTTAATTTTTTTATTTCTGTGTTTCTTACTAAAACATTACCAAAAACGCTCTCACCAGAAAAAAATTTAATGGTATTTTCATCATAAATATGGCCATCTTTTGTCACAATTTTTGAATTTTCTGGTAAATCATTAATTTTATTTTTTACCTCAGATGCTGATTCCACATAATAAAAACTTTTTAACCAATAGGTAAGCTGGGTTAATAAATCATTATTGTCAGATGCGATCAAATTAATGACATTATTTGCATCAGATGTATCATTGAAACTAGTCAACCTACTAAAAAATCCTTTGACAGGTTTTATATTATAAAAATCATCATCAGAAATATTTCTCTTTAAAATATAGTAGTTTATTTTTTCACCCAAAGCTGATTGAACACACTTTTCCCAACCATCTTGAATATCAATGTATTGAAATACCTTTTTGGAAAATTCTACTAAATTTTTTTGTTCCCAGTTTTCTAGGTTAAATTCATCTAGTTTATCTTTATTAAATGATGTTAGTACAGATTTTGACGATTTAGCTTTATTTAACTCAATAAGGTTATTTTCAATATTTTTTTTAACTTTTTCATGGTCTTGTTTTAATTCAAAAATATTTTTTTTGTTCTGGTCAATTGTCTGATTTATTTCAAGAATTTTTGAATTTTTGGTAGTAACAATGTTTTCTAAATTATCTATTTCGATTTTAAATTTATCATCGCTGTATTCATTTTCCAATTGATTTAATTCATTAATTTTATGATCAGTCTCAGTTATATTATTAGAAACATTTTCTTTGGAATTAATGAGCATGGATAAGTTTTTTTCAGAAACTAATATTTTTGATCTGATTTCCTCTTTAGCATGCTCTTTTTTGTTGTATTCTTCTTTCAAATTAGAGAAAGAAGTAATTCTGTCTTCTAATTTATTATTTAAAACATCAAGCTCACTAGTTAGTTTTGTTCTTTCATCATTTGAATTTGAAATTAATTGGGAAATTTCTGTAATTTTTTTTGTGTCGTATTCAATTTTTTGAGTCAGTGTCAAAATTTCTTTTTCAAGTGATTCTTTTTTATTTTTATTGATCTCATAATTTTTTTCCTCATTCATAATTAAGGAGTTTTTCTCGTAAAGAGAGGTTTGGATTAAACGCAAATCATTAGACAACTCATTTTCGTTGACTTTTAATTCATCTAATTTAGTTTCTATAGTGACTAAATTTGATTTGATTTTTTCTTTTTCTACTTTTTGTGCATCTAAAGAGATTTTTAATTTATTTAATTGTTCTTTATTGTTTTCAATAAGACAGAGGTGATATTTTGTTTTAAGAAGACTTAATTCATTGTTAATATTTTTGAACTGATTTGCTTTTTCTGCTTGTTCTTTTAGAAGTTCTAGGCGATTTGTTAATTCGCCATCTAAGTCTTGAACTCTCTTTAGGTTATCTTTAGAATTATTTAAACGTGACTCTGTTTCTTTTTTTCTTTCTTTGTACTTAGATACACCAGCTGCTTCTTCAATGAAAATCTTCAGTTCCTCTGGCCTTGCATCAACTAACCTTCCGATCGTACCTTGTTCAATAATCGAGTAGCCTCTTGGACCCAATCCAGTACCATAAAAAATATCAGTCACATCTCTTTTTCTAACGTTCTGGTTATTTATATAATAATTTGACTCACTATCTCTGTTAAGTGTTCTTTTAATTGAAATTTCGTCATACCTTCCCCACATACCTTGAATTTTATTTTGTGTGTTATCAAATACCATTTCAACAGAACAAAAAGACATTCTTTTTCTGGTTTCTGTTCCATTAAAAATAACATCTGTCATGGTGTCACCCCTGATCTGTTTAGCTGAGCTTTCCCCTAACACCCATTTAATAGCATCTACAACATTTGATTTTCCACATCCGTTGGGACCAACTACACCAGTTAAATTACTATCGAAGTTTATCTTTAATGGGTCCACAAAGGATTTAAAACCAGCTGTTTGAATATGTTTTAAACGCAAAATTCTGTCCTAGTATGCAATGTTAAGATTAGAGGATATAATAGGAAATTTCATTATTTTACAACAAGTTAAAAATACTTGTTTCTAAACCAGACTTATTAATAACTTATGCTTGATACCTTTGACAATCCAAATACTAAAAATTATTATCTAATACGCTTTGAAATTCCAGAGTTTACTTGCTTATGTCCATTAACGGGTCAACCCGACTTCGCAAAATTTTATGTTGATTATATTCCAAAAAAAAAATGCGTAGAACTTAAAAGTTTAAAAAATTATATGTGGTCTTACAGAGATGTTGGCGCATTCCATGAAAAGGTTACTAATGACATTCACGCAGAACTCAAAAAACTGCTTTCGCCAAGTTTTATTAGAGTTACCTCCGATTTCTTTGTTAGAGGTGGTATTTCAACAAAGATAGTTTGTGAATACAAAGAGAAAAATCTAAATAATAAAATTTCGTTTGTAATTCCAAAAATATTCTAATGAATGAAATATTAAGTAATCTCAAACCTTACCCTTTTGAGAAACTAAATAAACTTTTAAAAGAAACAAATCCAAAAATAAAAAATAAAATAGATTTTTCTATTGGTGAACCAAAACATCCTATTCCAAAATCTATTATTAAAAACATCAATAATCATGTTTCTTTATGGTCCTATTATCCTAAAACCAAACAATCTGAAAAACTCAGTGCTGCAATTTTAAATTGGATTAAAAAAAGGCACAAGCTTTCAATTGAATATAAAAATATTATTTCGGTGAATGGTACTCGGGAGGGAATTTTTTCATTAATTCAAAGCATTTATAATAAAAACTCTAAGCAAAAATATGTTTTATGTCCATCTCCGCTTTATCAAATATATGAGGGCGCGACACTTTTAGCTGGTGGAACTCCCTACTATTATGAGATTGACATAGAGAAAGACACATTTATAGATAACCTATTAAACACAAACAAAACGGTCTTATCCAAAACGCAAGTTATATTTATTAATTCGCCTAATAATCCAACTGGCAAAACACTTTCACTTGAGGAGTGGAGTAAACTTTTTCAAATTTCGGACAAGTACAACATTAAAATCGTTTCAGATGAGTGTTATTCGGAAATTTATGTCACTAACAAAAAGCCCATTGGCATCCTCCAAGCATCTAAAATGCTCGGCAAATCATTAAAAAACATTGTTATGTTAACTAGCCTGTCTAAAAGGTCTAATGTTCCTGGATTAAGATCAGGATTTGCGGCTGGTGACTCTGAACTGATAAATAGTTTTTTACTTTATAGAACGTATCATGGCTCAGCAATGAGCCCACTTACACAAGAAATAAGTAAATTATTGTGGGATGACGAAATTCATGTCAAGGCAAATAGGTTAGCTTATAAAAAGAAATTTACTCTTTCCAATAAAATTATTGCTAAGTTTTTTGATCAAAACATAATTCCACAAGCATCATTTTACCTTTGGTTACCTACTTTCATTGATGCTGAATATTTTTGCAAAGATTTATATGCAACAACTAATACATTAGTTTTGCCTGGTAATTATATTCTGAGACAAAATAACAAAAAAAAATCAATTTGGAAAAACTACATTAGAATAGCTCTAGTTGACAATATTAAAAATACTGAAATAGGACTTAACAGACTTAAAGAATTTTATGGAAAAATTTTATAAAGGAAAAACAAATGAATGAACTAAAAAGTGTAATTGAAAAAGCATTCGATGATATAGCCAACATAAATCCAGAAAATAGTGGGAATTTGACTACTGTAATAGATGAAGTAATGAATCTTATCAATACTGGCCGATTAAGAGTTTCCGAAAAAGCAAAAAATGAATGGATCACAAACCAGTGGGTAAAAAAAGCTGTATTACTTTCTTTTAAAACAAAAAATAATTTAACTATAAATAATAATTACACAAAATATTTTGATAAAGTTGCAAATAAATTTGAAAATTATACTGAACAGGATTTTAATAATGGTGGGTTTAGAGTAGTACCTGATGCTGTTGTAAGGAATGGTACCTTTATTGGAAAAAATGTTGTGCTGATGCCATCATTTGTAAACATCGGTGCTTATGTAGATGAAGGGACCATGGTGGATACATGGGCAACTGTTGGTTCTTGCGCACAAATTGGTAAAAATGTTCATTTATCTGGTGGTGTGGGAATCGGTGGTGTTCTTGAACCTCTTCAGGCTAATCCTACAGTGATTGAAGATAATTGTTTTATAGGTGCTCGTTCAGAAATAGTTGAAGGGGTAATTGTTGAGGAAGGATCCGTAATTTCAATGGGAGTTTTTATAGGTAAAAGTACAAAAATATATGATCGTGAAACAAATGAGGTAACTTATGGAAAAGTACCTAAAGGATCAGTAGTTGTTTCTGGTTCACTTCCATCTAATTCTGGAAACTGTAATCTTTACTGTGCCGTTATTGTGAAAAAAGTTGATGAGAAAACTAGATCTAAAACAAGCATTAATGATTTACTGAGAGATATTTAGATGGAATTTAATAATAGTTTAGAATTCTTAAAACTTTTAATTAAAAAAAAATCTATTACACCAGATGATTGTGGTTGTCAGGATCTTATTGAGTCATTTTTAAAACCTTTAGGTTTTAATAGAAGAGTAATGAATTTTAATAATGTAAAAAACTCTTTATTCTCAAATAAAATCAGTGGTAAATCGATCTGTTTTTTAGGGCATACTGATGTTGTTCCACCTGGGGAAATAGAAAAATGGAATACCGACCCCTTTAACCCTCAAATAAAAAATGATATATTGTACGGCCGAGGTGCTTCAGACATGAAGTCATCGATAGTATCTTTTTTATTTGCTTTAAAAGAATTTGTTCATGAGGTTCCAAATCATAATTTAAACCTGAATGTCGCACTAACTTCTGATGAAGAAGGAGTTGCAAAATTTGGCATAAGAAAAGTTACAGAAGTCCTTTTGAGTGAAAAAATTAATTTTGACTATTGTATTGTTGGTGAACCTACATCGGAAAATAAAGTTGGAGATATGATAAAGATTGGCAGAAGAGGTTCACTATCTGGCAATTTAACAATAATTGGCAAACGGGGTCATGTAGCTTATCCAAGCCAAGCTATAAACCCCATCCATACCTCATCAAAATTTATAAGCGACATAATTAACTGTAAATGGGATGGTGGAAACGATGACTTTCCTCCAACATCCTTTCAAATATCGAATATTCATGCTGGAGATGGGGCAAACAATGTAATACCTGAAGAAATCAATATTCTATTCAATTTTAGGTATTCTCCGGAAACAACGATAAATGAATTAAAAGAAAAAGTTCAAGAAATATTAAAAAACCATCAGATTGAATACAAGATTGATTGGAGCCACTCTGGTGAACCTTTTTATACCAAAAAAGGCAAACTTACTGAAATAATATCTAAATCCATACAAAAATATACAAACCTATACCCTACTTTATCAACTATAGGAGGAACCTCTGATGGCCGGTTTTTTAAAGATATATCCTCTGAAATTGTCGAGTTTGGTGTTACCAATAAAACTATCCATAGTATTAATGAATGCGTAAATGTTAATGATGTTACTTTATTGTCAAAAATTTATAAAGAGATTTTGATTGAAATTAATAAGCATTAAGATAATAAAATTTAAAGACGCTTTAACTAACCTTTTAAAAATTTATAATAAAAAAAAAGTTTTTTTTGGTCATGGTTTTTTTAATGCCAAGGATGAAATTTATTACACTACCGCGCTAATTACTAATACAAAAATTGAGATAATTAATAGTGATACAAAGATTAAAATCAATCAATTTTTAATTATCAGAAATATTATTAATACCAGGGTTAATAATAAAACTCCTTTAATATATGCAATTGGTTTCATGAAATCTTTTGGAGCTTACTTTGTTGTTAATGAAAATGTATTGGTTCCAAGATCGCATTTAGCAGAGTTAATATTTGATCAATTTAAACCTTGGCTCAATTTTAAAAAGAAAATTAATGTGTTAGATTTATGTACGGGCTCTGGTCATCTTGCAATATTAAGTTCAAAATTTTTGAACTGCAATAAAGTCATTGCGTCAGATATTTGCGATAAAGCAATAGAAATTGCTAAGCTAAATGTATCTCTTAATAATGATAATAAAATACAGGTTTTAAAATCCAATCTATTCAACAAATTAAATAAAAATTTAAAATTTGAAATAATTATCTCTAATCCCCCATATGTTTTGTCAAAAAATATGAAAAAACTTCCTGGTGAATATAGGAAAGAACCAAAAATTGCATTAGATGGTGGAAATGAAGGCATATCCTTAATAGAGAAAATTATTAATCAAGCACAAAATTATCTATCAAAAACTGGAATTCTTATTCTTGAGGTAGGCAATAATAAGAAGATTATCGAGAAAAAATTCAAAAAAATGAACATTTATTGGCTAGAAACCGAAAATTCAAACAACTCGGTATGCTTAATTGACTATTACAATATCATTTTATAGGAGCTAAAACCTTATAATCACCTGGCTTTAAGTCACTAGGTAAAATATATTTACCATATTGAATTCTTTTTAATTTATCAATTTCGATATTAAAAAGTAAAAACATTTTCTTTACGTAATGATATCTTCCTTCTTTACAACTAACTTTATACCAGTAATATTTAGACGCATTATTAACCTTATAAGTAGATATATTGTTGAATCTTGATTTTTTTTTATCTAAAATTACTCCTTTTGTTAATCTTTTTACTATGGATTCAGTTAATTTATTTTTTATTTTTAAAACATAGATTCTTTCAATATTACTTTTAGGATGCATTAATTCATTTGCATATTCACCTGAATTAGTAAATAGTAATAATCCACTAGTATTAAAATCTAATCTACCTACTGAAACCCATCGTTCATTTTTTAACAAGGGTAATTTGTCAAAAACCGTTTTTCTTTTTAATGGATCATTTCTAGAAACGATTTCATTGGGTCTTTTGTTATAAATCAAAACTTTTGTATTTTTTACATTTCCAAAATTTATAGTAAATGATTCATTTTCAATTAAAACTTTATCTTTGTTCTTAACTTTAACCCCAAGTTTTGCAATTTCATTATTAACAATTACTTTGTTTTGAGTAATCAGTTTTTCAATGTTTCTTCTAGAAGAGTAACCAATATCTGCTAAATATTTTTGTAATCGCAATTCTTTCAAAATTATATTTTAAAGGGACTTCTTTCTTGAATTGCATAGGCTATAGTCCCAATATCTACCTTATCAATTTCAGAGCCAAGAGAAATACCTCTTGATAACCGAGTTACCGATTTTGCTTTACCTTTTAATAATGTGTATAGAAATTCTGCAGTAAGATCACTATCAGAATTAAAATTTGTGGCAATAATGATTTCATCAAATTCTTTTTCCTCGATATTTTTTTTTAATTTTTCTATTTTTAACTGTTCAGGTCCAATACCATTGATAGGTGACAGTCTGCCCATTAAAATATAATATTTTCCATTATAAAAATTAGTGTTTTCTATATTCTGTAAGTCAGAAGGCATTTCAACTATGCAAAGTTTTTTTGGATCACGATTACTCAAATTACAAACATTACAAATTAAATTAAATGAAAAATTATTACATTCCTCACACAAATTTATTTCTTTTAAAGCACTTTCAAGACTTAATCTTAATTCGTTAGCTAGTTTCTTGTTACTAATTGAAAGATAAAAAGCAATTCGTTGTGCTGCTTTTGGACCAATACCAGGTAGTTGCTTTATGTTGTCAACTAATGTTTGGAGTATATTATGGTTTTTTTCCATTAATTTAAAATGGAAATTTCATGTTTCCCAAATTCATATTTCCTGCAACTGTGGACATTTTTTCTTCAATAGCCTTTTCAACTTTACTTGTACCACTATTAAAAGCAGACGATACTAAGTCGCTCAACATTTGTTTATCACTCAAAATAGAATCATCAATCTGTATTTTTTTAACTTGGTATTTTCCATTCATAACAATCTTAACTAATCCAGCACCAGATTCTGCCTCTATCTCTATTTTTTTTAAATCACTTTGTGCTTTTTGCATATTCTTTTTCATGTCATATGCCTGTTTCATTAAATTTCCCATATCTTTAAACATATAAATATTCTCCGTGTTAATTAATTTGAATTTGGCTTAATTGTATTTTCAATTAGCTCACCATTAAATTCTTTTAGAATTTTTTTTACTTCACTATCTTTTTCAATACTCTGCTTGGAGGCCAAAATATTTTGATCTTCATTTTTCTTCTCTTCGATAATTAAAGAATTAGCGATCTCCATATACTTAATTGAAGTATTCATGTCATTATTAAAACAATTTGAAAGTAATTTAATTATTTTTTCCTCTGAACTCTTATTAATCATGGTTTTAACTTTTAGGTCAACTTTTAGTATTAATTCATTTTTTGATAAAAGTTTTATTTCTGAGTTTTGTAACAAAATTTTCTCTAAAGCTCCTAAGTCATTTGAGTTTTTTTGGATAATATCTTTTAACAATTTATTGGAATTAATTTTTGTCGTAGTTTGAACTTTATTATTTTTTTCAATTTCTGATTCTTTGATAACTTTTTTTGTCGAAGTGATCAATGTTGAGTTATTTTTTTCAGTATCTATCTCTTTTTTTTCATTTATATTTTCGAGCTTTTTTATTGTTTTCTTCTCTTCTTTGTTAGACCTAAAAGATATCATTTGCAAAATCGGAACCATTAATGACATTTTATTGTCTGGTACAAAATAAAAATCTCTTATGGCTTTTAAAACAATTTCATAAAAAAGTTGTAAATCTTCGTAAGTAAATAATTCAATTATTTCTTTTTTATCAAATCCATCTTTATTCAAAGATGTTGAATGCTTGGATAAAATAATTTCATATATAATAATTAAAAACTCTTTTAAAAAATTTAGCGGCTCAAGATTGTTTTTAAGATAAAAATCAATTTTTTCAGTCAAAGAATTAATTTCAGAATTAGAAATATATTTTAGAATTGCGCAGTAATCATCATTGTCAAAAGAGAAATAATATTTTTTTAAAATACTATAATCGATCTTTCCATTACCAATATTTATAGCTTGTTCAAGTAAAGTTAGTGAATCTCTAATGCTTCCAGATGCTTTTTTTGACAAAAGTTCAATAGATTTATCATCATACGTGATTTTTTCGCTTTTTAAGATTTTTTTTAAATTATTATTAATTTCATTTGGGTCAATACTTGAGAGTGTGTAATGAAGGCATCTTGAAAGAATTGTTTCAGGAATTTTTTTTGGTTCAGTGGTGGCGAAAACAAAAAAGACATGTTTTGGTGGCTCTTCAATTGTTTTAAGTAAGGCATTAAATGAGGATTTTGAAAGCATATGAACTTCATCAATGATATATATTTTAACCTCTGAGGCTACTGGAAGATATTGAGTATTGTCAATTAGTTCTCTAATTTTTTCCACTTGAGTGTTAGATGCTGCATCAATTTCTATTAGATCTATAAAGTTGTTATTATCTATGGATGAGCAATTTTTACACTCCATACAAATATCACCTACATTTGTATTTTCACAGACTAAAAATTTTGAAATGAGTCTCGCAATAGTGGTTTTTCCAACCCCTCTTGTTCCGGACAATAAAATAGATTGAAAAAAATTGCCGCTTACAAGTGAAGATTTAATGGATTCCCTTACTAAATCTTGACCAACTACGTCAGCAAAACATCTTGGTCTCCATTTTCTAGCGAGTGAAACGTATGCTTCCATAGGTTAATTTAATTTTCTCCACATGTTAGGTCCATTTTGATGAATTGATTCACCATATGTATCAACAGCAACAGTGACAGGCATATCCTCTACGTAAAACTCATATACCGCTTCCATTCCAAGTTCCTCAAAGGCAATAATTTTAGACTTTTTTATAGCTTTTGAAACTAAAAATGCAGCTCCACCTACAGCAATTAAATAAACTGATGAATGTTTTTTAATTACCGTATTTGTTTCTAAACTCCTTTCAGCTTTTCCAATCATACCAATCAAACCAGTATTTGAAAGTATTTCATCCACAAATTTATCCATTCTAGTGGCGGTAGTAGGGCCAGCAGGGCCCACTACTTCGTCATTTATAGGATCAACTGGTCCGACATAATAAATGAATTTATTAGTGAAATCTAAACCATTCGGTAACGGTTTCTTATTTTTGATAAGATCTACAATTTTTTTATGGGCTGCATCTCTACCAGTCAAAATTTTTCCTGTTAATAAAAGAGTTTCCCCAATTTTTAAATCTCTTAAATCCTCTTTTTTCAATGAATCAAGATTGATTTTTTTTGCATCAGCTGCGGGAGACCATTTTATGTTTGGGTAGTCACTATCACTTGGCGGATCAAAATTAAAATGATTATCATTCTTTAAAACATAGTGGAGATGCCTTGTAGCAGCACAATTTGGAATCAAAGAGATTGGTAATGAAGCTGCATGTGTTGGATAATCTTTAATTTTTACATCTAAAACTGTAACTAATCCTCCTAATCCCTGAGCTCCTATACCTAATTGGTTTATCTTTTCATACAATTCTATTCTCAATTCTTCAAGTTTATTACTTGGTCCGGATTTAATGAGGGATTCAATATTAATTGGTTCCATTAATGATTCTTTTGCTAAAACCATAGATTTTTCAGCACTTCCTCCGATACCCAAACCAATAATACCTGGAGGACACCAACCTGCCCCCATTTTTGGTACCTGATCAAGTATCCATTCAACAATGTTATCAGAAGGATTCAACATGACAAATTTAGCTTTATTTTCTGATCCACCTCCTTTTGCTGAAACTGTAATGTCAATATGATCTCCTGGAACAACATCGTAATGTATTACAGCAGGTGTATTATTTTTAGTATTGGTTCTAGTACCTGCTGGGTCATTTAAAATTGAAGCTCTTAGTGTATTGGACGGATCAGAATATGCTCTCGCCACTCCGAGATTTACCATTTTATCAATTGATAAATCATATTTATCCCATTTTACTTCCATGCCAATTTTTAAAAAAATCACCACTATACCGGTATCTTGACATAAAGGTCTTTTGCCTAGAGCACTCATTTTTGAGTTGGATAAAATTTGTGCAATAGAATCTTTAGCTGGGGCTGACTGCTCCATTTCATATGCTTTTGACATGGCAGAAATAAAATCTTTTGGATGATAATAAGAAATAAACTGTAGGGCTTGATGAACAGAGTCTATAAACACACTTTGTTTAATCATGATTTTGATTTGCAAATTAACACTTTGTTATTGTGACACAATATTAGAGTATTATATTTAAATTTGATATCATTTTTAAATCAAGAATGGGTAAATAGTATGAAAAAAATTGAGTCAATTCTTTTAGAAAATAGATCATTTAAACCTTCTGAAAACTTTTCCTCAAAAGCTAATATTTCAAGCTTAGATAAGTACAATGAATTATGTTCATTAGCAGATTCAAATTATGAGAAATTTTGGGGTGATTTAGCTATTAAATATCTTGATTGGGATAAAAAGTTTTCAACAATACTTGATGAAGAAAATAAACCTTTTTTTAAATGGTTTACAGACGGACAATTAAATGTTTCATATAATTGTATCGATAGACATTTGAAGGATAAGGGACAAAAAATTGCCTTAATTTTCGAGTCTGATGACGGAGATATTTCAAATGTTACTTATTCCCAACTACATAAAAAGGTTTGTAAACTTGCCAATGGCTTATCTTCAATTGGTTTAATTAAAGGAGATCGAGTCATTATCTATATGCCTATGTCAATAGAGGCTGTTGTTGCCATGCATGCTTGTGCACGAATCGGGCTCACACATTCTGTTGTTTTCGGTGGATTTTCATCAAAAAGTTTACAAGAAAGAATAGATGATGCTGAGGCTAAGTGCATAATAACCGCTGACGGTCAAAAAAGAGGCGGCAAAGAAATTTTATTAAATTCGATTGTTGATGAAGCATTAGATAATTCAACTAAAAACACTGTCAAAAACCGAATCATTTATCAAAGACTCAACATCAATATTGAAAAAAGAGAGATTGATATTTTTTTTAATGAATTAGTTAAAGATAAATCTGATATTTGTGAGCACGTTCCTCTTGATTCAGAACATCCACTTTTTTTATTATACACTTCCGGTTCTACCGGTAAACCAAAAGGAATCCAACATTCTACCGCTGGTTACTTGCTTCACTCTATTCTTACCATGCTATGGACATTTGATTATAAAGAATCAGACATTTTTTGGTGTACTGCTGATGTTGGTTGGATAACTGGCCATACTTATGTTGCATATGGTCCACTTGCAGTTGGAGCAACTCAAGTTATTTTCGAAGGAGTGCCTACATATCCAAAAGCTGATAGGTTTTGGAAATTGATTGAAAACCATAAAGTAACTGTTTTTTATACCGCACCAACTGCAATCAGGTCATTGATAAAACTTGGATCTGACTTACCAGATAATTATGACCTAAGTTGTTTGAGGTTACTTGGCACAGTTGGTGAGCCAATTAATCCTG
>Ga0160423_10002042_pt1 | contig 16909 bp, 20 predicted proteins | sample CRUFie14St8metaG_FD_108191 | JGI IMG/M metagenome (GOLD analysis project Ga0160423, IMG submission 108191) | Marine microbial communities from the Costa Rica Dome - CRUD Field 142mm St8 metaG | ecosystem: Environmental > Aquatic > Marine > Oceanic > Photic zone | place: Costa Rica: the Eastern... | reverse complement strand
TTCCCATTCACCAGAATCGTTTTCATGCCATTTATAAAAAAAGTCTTTTCTTTCAGGAGACGACCATCCTATAACTACTAAAATATCTTCAGGTTTATTATTTTTTAATAATTCAATTATATCGTTAAAAGTTCTTCTAAAAATTCTATCGTTAGATGCTCCTGCATGACTATTATTAATTACCTCTACACCTAGTTCTTTACCTATCTTATGAGGCCAAACTCTAGGTAACCTATAAGGTTTATTAGCAGGATCATTTACTTTAGATAAATTATCTCCAAATAGTTCAGGATCTACTATATCACCGCAAGTCCAACTATCACCATTAGCATATAAAGTTTTAAAATTTAATCTAGCCATTCCTTACTGTACTTTATCGGGTGATTACCATTCAATGATTGATCTAATATCTTATATTGAGTTGTATTTTTAAAATCAGAAGTAAAAATATTTTCTTTATTAGTTAATGATTTAGTTTTGTCATTAAATTCTTCATAATTATCAAAAAATAATTCTATATCTCTTTCTGGTGTTAGACCATACTGAATATGCATCTTATGTATATCTCCGTAAAATACTTCGTTATGATCAGGATTAACTCTAGTAGCAGCACCAATCCATAAAAAGCTATAACTATAATCAGTCAAGTTTTCTACTACTTCTTCTTTCTCTTCGCCGTTTAATCTAAAAATAAATTTATTACCTCTTCTCTTTATTACTACATCAAAATATTCACTATCTTTAATATCAGTAACATCAAATACCATAGCTTTAATATCATCATCACCTTTTTCTTCGTTAAAGCACCAATATTCAAATTCAATAAAGTGTCTTACTTCTTCTCCTGATTTACCAACTGCATAAAATATACCAATATGTTTTCCATTTTTACCTACAACACAGCCAGCTTTTCTCCATTCATCACCTAATTCTTCTATAAATTTATCATTATCAGGTTTGAATCTAACTATAACAGTACAGTCCTTTGTCCAAATAGCATCGGGTTCGTTTCTTACCAACTTATTTTTATTACCTGCAGGGAACAGGTAAGAGTTATCAAAACCTATTTTCATTTTATAAAGTTAAAGTATATTCGTAAAAATCAGCTAATTCCGGAAAAGTCTTTTTAAAGTCAGTACCTCTTCTTTCATCATGAGCTCTAAAGTACCTACCGAAGTTAGATCTTTGATTTAATAATTTTTGTTCGTCCTTAGCAGATATCATCCAATCATACGCTCTTTTTAATTTCTGTATTTCAACATCAGAGTACCCTACTAGTTTATTATCAAATTTTGGTATACCTAAATAATCAGCATGTTGAGCAAACGATAGTACTTCGTTAGCCCATATAGAAGGTATTACTTGTAAAGTCTGATGAGTAGGGAATCTTAAGTAAGATGAATCTAAAAATACTGCTGAAGCCCAATATCTATCTGTGGAAGTATAATCTTGTTTTAATTGATAAACTCCGTCTATAAGTTTTCTATAACTAGGAACTGATAAACCATTAAACGTAGACATTATTGTAAGATTTACTCTAGGACAAGCAGTTAATATTTTATTCATATTATCCCAGAATCTGTTAAACTCTAATCCGTTTCTTATATATTCAGCTTGTTCTCCCCAAGCATCGACAGATGTAAATATTATAAATTCTTTTACTTTATTAGCATCTTCTATTTTTTTAATTTTTTCTATAAATTTATTTACTAATCCATCATTTATTCCTAAATTAGAATTGATCGCTAAATTTAAATTTGTATTAGGATTAGGTTCATCAATAATATAATCTAAAATTTTCCAAGTATCTTTAGCCATAAGGGGTTCTCCTCCAGTAATTCTAAAAGTATGTAAATCTCTATATAAGTCTGGCCACCATTTCCAAAATGCTTCTACATAAGGATTATAGTCTTTATGATGTATAGGCATTTTTTTGTTAGCTTTTAAGTACTCTATATCATTAAATTTATCGTCAGTAGGATACGGGCCATGTTCTTTTGCTTCTTGAACCCAAGCAGATGAGAAAGAAGGTCCACAATAAGAGCATTTAAAATTACAATTGTTTGAAAAAGCAACTTCTACATAACGAGGGTTAAAATCTTGTCTCCAACCTAAATTAATTATTTCATCGTAGTGTGGAGCTGACCAGCTTTCATTAGATTTAAAAGTTCTATCAGAAAATGAATCTGAGTTATCTTCTACATTCCAGCAGTAATCGCATTCTTTAGGTCTTTTACCTTCAAGCATTTCTTTCCTTTTCTGCTTTTTAAATAAAGTATTATGTAATGCTGATGGGTTTCTTTTTAATTCTCCTACTGGTATATGGTGAGTTGAAGGGTGGTGACATGAATGAGTCTGTCCCATTTGTAAGTGTATGGTTACTTGTGTCCATTTAGCTAAACACATACCACATCCTATCTTATCTAACTTTTTCTTAGTATTAACATAATCAGGATTAGTAAAAGAAATTTTCGAAGTTTCTGCTGTCATAATTTTATATCTATCATTTTAGCCCAAGGAGTAAATTTAGTCTCTTTTACAAACTCATATTTAACTTGCTTGATTCCATCTTGTTTATAGTTTAATTTATCCTGCTGCATTTGCAAAACATACCTTCTTTCATTAGCTGCTGTCGTTTCTCCTTTAGCCCATTTACCATTTACTAAACCTTCATCTTTATGAGGTAAGCATCTCATTTTACCTTCAACTCTATGTGGTAATATAGAATTAGGTATTTTTATTTCTTCTTCATTTAATTCTGTATTACTAGTAATATACTCTTCAGGTATACCATTAGTAAAATTAGTATTAATAGCTATATCATCAAGAGGTAGTTCTTTATGTAAGTTAGCAACCTCTTTGGCAGATAATGCTCTATTCCATCCATACACTCTTGCTATATCTCCTTTAAAATATTTAGCAGCACTATCATTTTTTTCGTGTAATGATGATCCTAAATAAATATGTTTTGAATCATATTTTAAAAGTCTACCATTAAATTCTAATGGCGAAGGACTTCCATACCCTCCTTTCGAGTCAACTTCAGTACCGTTTAAATAAAAATGTGCTTTTTTACTTATATCGTCTATTACTACTGTTAACCATGACCATTGACTATCGTATCTTTTAACCCACATATAATTGTGTTGGTGAAACATATTCCAAAACTGTAATGATAAAGCTCTAGAATTATTAAACGAAAGTCCGTAATCGTAACCCGGTACTCTTAGTATAGGGTACTCAACATACCTAGCATCGTTATCACCTATTAAGTGTATTTTTTGTTTATCAGGCTGTTGAAAAGCTCTACACAGTACTGATATAGTATGTGATCGAGAAGGTATATTTCTTATACTTCTATTATATGGTATTTTAACTACCGAATCACATCCATTAAAAGATAAAAACTTTTGTTTAATAGCCTTTTGTAATAAATATGTATCATTAGTATATCCTTCTTTATAACATCTCCAAAAAAGGTCATCATCCTCCATTCCCCAGTCCCAATAATCATTAGAGTATCCGTTAGTTCTATCTACTTGTTCTTTACTAAAAATTACAGCTCCTCCAAAATATTCATGATACTTTAATTTATAGTCCATTTGAGAAATTTTGGTAGCTATATGTCTAGGATGTTTTTCAGGAAAAGAATAATCCGCTCCTCCACCTTCTTCGGGTATCATATCTATATCATGCCATACAATATAATCACATCCTTCTTCAAATGCATGTTTAGCTGCTATATTTTTAGTAGCTCCTCTATTGAATAGTTTATCATCTACCTGATGACAAAAATACATTTGAAAATCTATATTTCTATTCTTAAGATATTTTCCTACTTTAGGAATAAATTCATGCATATGTAATTCCCTATTTCTATAAGGAACACAAACTCCTAGTTTCATAATTCTACGTTTAGGTGTATATACTTACCAGTTACACTTCTTTTGTTCAATTTAAAGTCTAATGAATTAATACCGTCTTTTGTAATATTATGAAATCCTTTAGATACTTCATTATGGTATTTTAATTGATTCCATCTGGTCATTTTATCTTTCCAGTTACCGTCTGTAAATCCATTATTATCGTGAACTAAATGTTTTATTTTACTATTTCTTCTATAAGGTATGTATTGTATATCTCTTAATTTATTGTTACTCTTACTTATTTCACAATTAAAAATTCTACCTAAATTATTATTACCTGAAAGATCTATAGTTTTATAGTCTTTGACAAACTTAGTATCGTAATAAGTAGTTAAAAAATGTGGGTCAGTATAGTCTTCGAATTCTTGAGATAAACTATAATGTTTATTTTCGTATATACTATTTAATTGTTTTTTATTTAAAAAACTTTTATAAAAAGCAATACTATTAATAGTACCTTTAAAAAATGATTCGGTTCCTTTACTACTACCTATATAAGCTTTAGATTGTTCATTATAATTAAAAAAACTATGAGGTACATTAATCTTACCTACTAATTTATTATTAAGGTAAAAATATATTAACTCCTCAGATTTATTATAAGTAACAAAAATTTTAGTTGGTAAATTTCTTATATTGCTTATTTCTGAAAATATTTGATGATACTTATTTAAAGAATCAAAAAACTCTAGTTTATACCTATTAAAGGAAGTATAAGAAATAGAAAAATCAAATCCTGGAATAGAAAATAAACTGAACTTATCAGAATCAGCTCTATGATTAAAGAAGTTTTTTTCAGGTACAAATTCTAATATAATAGAAAATGAATCCTTTACATCAATAGGATTAAGCATTTCTATATATGCATTAGCACCGTTAAATTTTAAATCTGTACGAGGTTGTACTATTACTTCTTTCTTAATAGTATTAAGTTTAAGATTATTCATAACACATCTATGCATAAGATCGTCATCTTCAAATCCCCAGCCCCAATAATTATTTGAGAATCCGTTAATTCTCTCAAAAGCGGGAGTAGGAAATAAAGTTATCCCTCCAAAATATTCTTCGAAAGGTAAACTATCTGTTGCTAAATGTACCGGGTAATCTATATAACCGTAATTTACATCTATAGGAAGCATGTCAACATCATGAAAAACTATATAATCACATCTTCTTCTTTGAGCTTCGGTAAACCCAATATTAAGTAGTTTACCACGATTGAACGGTTTATCGTCCTCTTGCTCTACTACTATAAGAAAATAGTCATACTTCCTATTCTGTAAATATTGCTGAATGTAAGTTGTGAATTTATCTAACTGCTCCTGTCTATTTCTGTAAGGAACTATGATAGCTAATCTCTCCACACTTATTCTCCTTTAGCAACGTACTTCTCGTAATACTCAGTCAAATACCATTGCGCTCTTTCACTCCACTCAGTCTTATCGATATCTTCGAACCAATAAGCTAGGGCGTCAACAGATGCAGCGATTTTTTCTAATGCTTTCACTTTTCTTTCTTCAAGTGCGGCAGCATCATCTTTACTAGTTACTCTTGTAGCCATAATTTAAATTTTAATGATTAAACTTGTTAATTTACTCCAATTGCTATAATCGTTATAATTAATATAAGTAAAATTATTCAATTTTTCAACTAAATACTCTTTTTTTTCTATATCAATTTTCCAATTATAGTCTTTAATTGCTTTATACATTTTCATGTATTCATCAGAATACGAATATTCTTGATTATTATCTGCAACTTCTTTTATTCTTTGTATACAGGTACTATCCCATTTAAAGTGGTGTACTTGTGTAAAACACTCCTCTACTGGATATCTTTTAGGATGTGATGTACCCCAGCTGTTATTTCCATTATCAAATAAAGCATAATGCTGTCCAGAGGTAATCTTTTGATTCCCCTTAGCTAATGTTACTTTATTAGGACAAGCTCCAGACATAGGATATCTAAAAAACCCTCCATAAGGAAAAGCTTCGTAAATATTAGTATCTCTCTCAACTTTAGGAAAAGTACCATCTTTACCTATTCTATCTATAAACCCACCAGATACAAAAGAATAACCACTTCTATTACATTGTTTGATGATATACTCTAAGTCTGTGGGATAGCATTGTAATTCATCGTCATCTGATATGATCCACCAATCGTTAGGTTTTTTTGCTCTTACTGTATTATATATGTCAGTAACTCTTTCCCAATGATATTTCTTATCAGTAACTACCCAAAAAGGTTTTATACCTAACTCTTCTACTTCTTCTAATATACCGTCATTAGTATCTTGTCTATATACTACCACATAAACATTATCTACCATATTCTCATAATGCTTTAACATATGAGGTAAGATATGAGTATTTCGTCCTACTACTGTAACTAAATTAAGCACGTTGTATTAATGTTATACCGGTTGAACTTGGTTTAGATGGAAAGTTACCATTATTAAAAAAGTTAAACTGTTTCCATTCAGGTCCTATTTCTTTTATAAATTTAGGAGGACCATCAAAAAATTCATAATATTCTTTTTCATCTTCAGTTATAATTAACTCTTTTTGAAAATTTTCATCTGAATCGTGAATTGATATCATTCCGTTAGGAGTTAGAAGATTACTATATAATTCAAAATCATTTTTAACGTCTTCATAAGAATGTCCTGCATCTATATGTAAAAAGTCTATTTTGACATCTTGTTTAACGAAATAATTATAATAAGCATTTTCTGTTGTTTCTTTTATAAATCTAGGAGCAAATTGATATCTAAAAAAATTTTTATCATCATCGTAATTTATCTTACCTCCTACTCCATTAGCAGCATCTACTAAATAAGTTACTCCTATGTCTCCATGATTGTAATCAGTACTACCTTCAAATATTCCTTGTCCGTGCAAATCTAACCTTGCTTGAGTCATAATACGAGGAATATACCCTCCTCCTGAACCTAAACAAACACAGGTTTTATACCTCATTAACTGTATAATAGAATATATTAATAATCCATCACCTAAGTCATAGTCAGTTGCTCCATGTGTCCATCTATAGTTTACAGGAGTAAATTTTTTAATTTCTTTACCGTTAAGGTCTTTTTCGACTTTTACATCATTAGTAATGAACTGTCTTATGTACTCTTTGTCTAAAATACTCATTATAATCTTTTAATTTTAGATAAATCTAATATAGGAAAATTTAAGCAATTTTCCAAATGTTTTATTTCCTTTTTATAATCATACCCTTCTTTATTATCAACTATCCAATTTTTTTCAGGTCCATAATGTTTAAGGTATCTACCTGATTCGTTAATTGTCCATATCCCTTTTTCATTATTTTTATCCCATTTCCAATCTTTACAATTCCAATCAGTAGAAATTAAACTATGATAATCAACTTTATTTTTATCTAATAAATGTTTAAGTAAAAGCTGTTCAGCAAATATTAAATACTGTGAATGAGGTACATTCATAGAAGTAAACTCCTCCATTAACTTTAAACTTAAATTAGCATATTCTTGAGTAAATTTATAATCAGGTAATTGTAATAAGCTTACGTTAACTGAGTCAGTTTGCCATCTAGGTCTATAGCTTAACTGTCTAACGTACTTATCTAAACTAGTAGGATAATAACCGTTACCTATTTCGTGATGGTGAAAATATACTTTATCTTTATTTAAAAACTGTTTTATAGGAAAAAATACAAGTAAGTCATTATCTATAATAATTACAGGTTCTTTTTGATAGGATAATGCCTCTAATTTACTAGCAGCCCAAAATACTCTTTTATTAATATTCTTCTTATTTTTTAATAATATTATTTCATTCCAAAAGCATTCAACTTTTAAATCTATTAAAAACTCTTTAGTCATCAAATCACAATACAGAACACAGTAATCATCTGGATAGAACTTTTTCCATAATTTTACTGAGCATAAAAGTAAAAGTGTGTGAAGTCTACTGTAAAAGTCTTTACGTTCTCTTATATTATCTAAAACCCAAATTATTTTCATAACGTTTATAACTACTTATTATGTAAAGTGTGCAAAATATGTTTCGTGATCAGCTCCAGCTCCATCGGTAATAGTTAGTGTTGCGTTAGAACTAATTTCAGCTCCACTACCACTAGCTCCCGTCCTCCATGAGTCAAAAGTAGAAGGATAAGAAGGTGTAGCGACACATGTAATTGATGTTGCTGTAATATTTAAATTTTTAACTGTAATATTGTTAGATGAATTGGCTGTATACGGAGCAGTTATTTCTACAGTACCTCCAGGGCCCGCTACTATAGAACCAAAAAATACACTACTACCAGTTAAACTAGTAACTTGTATGTTTGATCCTGAAAAGCTTTGGGAAGGATGATAGTCGCTAAAGGCTGTAGAAGCAGATATATTAGTAGCCGCTGGGTTAGATGCTATTGCATTAGACCAAGACGGAAACGTACTATAACTTATATCTCCTGTACCGTAGGTAAATCTAGCCATTGTTTACTTTACTGTTTCAATTTTATCTTTTGGTACTATATCTATTAAATGTTCATACAATCGTTTATAACAATAACCATATATATCATCAAACGCTTTTGTATCTATCACACTTTTTATTTCTTTATAAGTACCTGTTTCAACTTTCTTTTCTTTTATTACCTTTCTATGCTTTATTATTTCGTCTCCATTTTCATCGAAACTAATATAAGGCACTTCTTCAGTTACTTCTTGCATTTCAAAAATCGGTATTTCAATCTCTCTTTCTTCAGCAACATTTACTTTTAGGTAATGTTTAAATTCTATTTCCTCTCCATCATAATCTGCCTGTTCATAATACATCATTTTATTCTGTACTAATCCCACCATTGGTCTAACCTCTTGTTCAAGATATACCCTATTATGTTTAATAGCGTGTTCTCTATCTATCCAATAAGTTATTTGGAAACCTAATTCAGCTGTAACTTTATTGAAGGAAAACCCTTCAATTCTTAAATATAACTCTTGAGTAGGTCCTTGACTTGTCTCAAGATCTGCATTAATAATAAAACCCATAATATAAATTACTTCTTTTTAATTTCTTCTATTTCATTCTTTAATTCTTTGATAGCGTTTACTAAAACAGGAACTAGTTTAGCATAGTCTACAGCAAGATGTGATTCATCTCCGTTCAATCCATCTACCTCGTTTACTAATTCCGGTATGACTTTTTGTACATCTTGAGCTATGAATCCTATATCATGCTTTTGATTTAAATGTTTCTTCCAATCAAACTCTTTTCCGTCTAATTTTAGAATATCATCTAAACCATATTTAGTACTAACTATATTAGTTTTCAACTTTTCATCTGATGCTACTGTAGAAGAGAATGCAACTACATCGGCATTAGCGTGAAAGGTTCCTCCATCGACAAATCTAAAATCTTCGGTGTTATCTATTGCAACTTTAATCATTGCATCAGTTCCGAAGTCAAAATACTCGTCGTTAGAGGCTGCTCCAACTTTTGCTACTCCTAAGATATTATTTGAATTTGCTTGTAAATCACCGGAAAGAAGAATTGATCCGGTAACAGAACTAAGGGATGCATGTGATCCCGAAGTAATCAGTTTTTTCCAATTCGGCATAATTTTAGTTTTACGGTTGGTTACTCATTATTGAGAGCCCACTTCCCTTTCGGGCCAATAAAGCTTCTAATATAAATAGTACTAATAATATAATAAAATTTATGCTAAATAACAAAAAAAAAGGCACTTCTGTGCCTTCTTCTAATTTAAAATGTGTGCTTGCTTATACGTAGATATAGATATCTCCGCCGTCTATTCTTATATTTCCGTAATGATCTACCTGTGAGCCGGTAGCTTCATTTTCAGAACCTGATATTACTCCAGCCATATAATATGCTGGTGTTGCAGTTGTTGATGTAGAAGCTACTCCGCTTGCTACTGCTACCCTACCGTCATTACCGTTAAAAGCTCCATTCCAGAATAAAGAAGATCCAGAATATAATGCTCCTTCAGATCCTCCAAATACTAATCCTGAATTATCAGAAGCTGTATTTGAACCTGAATTAACTAATATAAATTTATCAGTTACAGTTAAATTAGTAGTATTTACTGCTGAAGAGGTACCGCTTACTTTTAAATCTCCAGTAATAGTTGCATCTCCAGTAACTACTAAAGAGTTAGATACATTTAATGATCCGGTAATTCCTATACTATAAGGTGAGTTATATTGAGATCCAGTTATAGTAAATACGTTAATTACTTCCCATGATCCTGTAGAACTAGGAGCAGTTGCATCTTTTAATACAAATAATTGATCAGTACTTTGTTCAAAAGATAATAAACCTTCATATACATTAGCTGTAGATAAAGTTAATCTTGAAGCACTAGTAGCTACGGCAATCCTAGCATCTGCTGGTTCATTATTTGTTATACTAAATCCTCCTGGTAAAGTTATTGCCATAATCTATTAACTTAATACATATTCAATTGTTGTTCCACCTCCACCTGCTTGTAAAGCAGTTGTTCTATAAACCTTATAGTCTCCTACAGTAGTTTTAGTAAACTGTCCTAATACTGCAAATCCACTAGTTGCTATTCCACTTAAGTCAGATCTTGAACCATCATATACTATATAATGATATTTATCTCCTGACCAAGTTATTGATACAGTATTACCTACTGGGTTAACATCTCCTTTTACGATAGTACCTATATCTCCATTTAAAGTAGTATCCCAGCTTCCTAAGTCTTCATACTGTGCTTGAGTAAATGCTGCTGTTGCAGATGCTCCATGTCTTAAACTTATTATCTTCGTAAACGTAGTAGTTCTAGTTCTTGATGTAAATAACTGAGGATCATTTTCTCCATCTGGTGATTTATATGATGCAGAAGCAAATAATGTAAAGCTAGAAGAACCGGTAAGTGCTCCAGTTACATTTAATGTTCCAGGATTAGTAGCAGGAGCAGAAGAAGCACTCATTACTAATGTTACTTGTTCCCAGTCATTTGAACTACCATATGATCCTGTAAATGCTATTGATCCAGTAGCTCCTTGCTCTAATTGATTACTACTATCACCTAACTGTATAGTAGCAGTGTCAGATATAGAAGGTTGACCTGGATTAGTTTTTGATAAGGTAGCTGTTACTGTATCACTATCTGTAAATATACTTCCATCTAAAGGAGAACTAGCAGTATATTGAACTGAATAAGCATGAGATCCTGTTGTAGTTAAATTAGTAGATAAGGAAGTTCCACTTCCAGAGGATGCTGCTAACAATACTGAACCTGTAAATATAGAAGCTGTAATAAAGTTATAACCTCCATTATTCCAAGTTGCAGATATAGTATAAGCATCGCTTACTTTATTAAATCTATTAGTAGCAAATCCTGATCTAGCTAAATTTAAACTTGATGGTTCAGTAGGAGTACCGAAAACAAATTTTAATCTATTACCTGTAAAAGATACAGCTACATCATTATCAAAATCAGCTACTTCAATATGTTCTAATGAATGAGTAGTACTAGCTGATAAATAAGCTACTGGATTAAATGATGCTGATGCTACTGACATTGAACTAGTCTGAGAGTTAGTTATAAACGACCCTGTACTGGCGTCAGTTAAGAATGAACCAGTATCTGCATCAGTAACAAAAGAACCTGTACTAGCATCAGTTAAAAAAGAACTAGTGTCTGCATTTGTTAGAAATGAACCTGTCTTATTATCGTCTACTAATTTTACCCAAGCACCTCCATGAGCATAATAAGCAGCTCCCTCTGAATGTACATGGGCAAACATTCCATGATAAACTGAAGCATTAGGTAATGCTGCTAAATTATCATAATGAAATCTTATTTTATTTCCTTTAGCGTTAGAATCTAAAGTACCAGATATAATTTGACTACCTGAAAAAGTATTGCTGCCGGTAAGGAGAGCAAAAGATGAAGAGTTAATACTAGTTAAATAAGAACTAGTAGCAGCCATTAAGGCAGTTACTTCTCCATCAATAGATCCGGTAAAGGTATTAACTGAAGCAGAGAATGCATTCAATGCTCCTAGATCAGAAGATCCACCACCACCTCCACCTGAGCCTGTAGCTACTGTAACATTAAAAGTAGAATTATCTCCTTTAGTAAAAGTTATAGTATTATTAGTAGCACTAGCTGTACTGATTAAAGAACCAGTTGCTGTTTGAGCAGTACTTACAGCTGCGCCATTTAATAGAATAGAACCAGTAACTTTTAACGAACCAGTTAGATTCGCATGAGTTGATAAGTCCTTACTAAGCTGTTTCCATTTAATTAACGCCATTATGCATTTACTTTACCAGTTAACATATATTCATCTGTAGTATCTATATCATAATTTAAACTACTACTGAAAGTAACCACTACATTTACTCCGCTACCTGTTACACTATGTACTGCGTCGTTTTCAACAGCTACTCCATTTATAAATATCGTGAAATCATTCTTACTTTGAGAAGGAAATCCATCAGGAATAGTAGCTAGTGAGGTTGATACCCAGGTTAGTGAAGCAGATACTGAAGCTGATCCTGTTACTACGTTTACTGTCTTAACTGTACTTGTTACTGCATTGTTTAATACTGTATAAGCTTTTTGTTCGCTATTCATTGCTTCTTCTATTGTTTGTTGTATAAATTTTCCTCCGTCGACAGCTAGATCAAAAAATCTAATGCCTCTAGAACTTGCTCGTGTTGTGGAATATCTAGGCATATTATATATTATTTATATCTTTAACTGTTTCAACTCCAAAAACAACTGATGCTTTACTAAAGTATTTACTAACACCTTGAGGTAAAGTATTAAAGTTATCAGGTACTATATGACCTAATAAGTTTATTTGAAAATCAGTCTTTACTGTTCTATCACTACCTTGAGATATTTCAGTACTAGTAGTATAATTATCAATCATTGCTCTAAATTTAAACTTTTCAGGGTCTCCCCAGTAAGCGTCTGAAGCATAATTAATAGATTCTACTATTTTATTCATTTGCTCAATATATTCAGTAAAAATAACACACGAGTAAACTAAATTTACATAATCAGGAACTACTACTCCTTGATATTCTTTTACTATATTTCTATTATTAAGTAAAGAGAACCTATCATATCTGTTTTTACTTGAATACTTCTTTTCAAAAACTCCGAAATTATTAGGATTATTAGCATCCATTTTATTTCCTAAGTTTCTATTTTTTTCTATACTATCTCTTTTTACTATAATTAGAGGTAGTTGTATCTTTCCATGTCTATCTCTTATAAAGCCATTCTTTTGAACTGCTGCCCATCTTTCAGGTGATCCATATAGTACAGGTACGTTCTTTTTCTTACTATTTTGCATAACAGAAGGTTTTATCACTTCTTTAAAGTAGTAAAAAATAGCTTCATCTATATCTCTTAATCCTACAGAGAATTTTTTTACGTCATCATCCTTTACAGAACGTTGAAGTTCTCTCTTTTTAAAGTTATTCGTAGGAGCTACTGAACCGCTATAGTTTTCTACACCATAAGGTTTAATAGTCTTTCTTGATAACTCTTCCTGAGAAGGTGGATTAATATTTGTATCTGGCATACCTTAGTTTATTAATTATAAATAAGCGGTTCCTTCAAAATCAATACCAGTAGACTCTCTTTTAGTCATGTGGGTATCGCATATAATTGAAATAGATGAACCAAATTTATTTCCATATGAAGTTAAGTTGTAACTCTTGTCTCTTCCAAGCATTAACTGGTTTTCTCTTACAGTATCTACTACATAGTAGTCTTCTTGCCAATTAATTATATCTCCTACTTCAGGTAATAATGATATATCTTCTAAATCAGGTCTTAAAAATGCAAAAGATGCTTCTCTTTGTAGATCTGGTAAGGTAAAGTCATCAATACTTACTACTTGATCTCCTCTAGTTATTAAACAATTAAGTTTAGATGGTACAAAGTAGCTTTTTGTAAGAGCTTCTCCGTATATATTAGCATCTGTCTCTTCTAAATTAAGTTTATAGAATAATATCTCTTGTTCTACTATATCTTTTAGTAGTTCTCTATTAACTTTTACTAATAATTCAAAATCTCTATTACTTCCGAATAACATTACTTCTCTTCTATAGTATTATCTGCTATTTCCATAGCACTTATAAAATTATATTTGTTCAATGCATTAGTTTTAAACGCTTCAAATGCTTCAGCTGGTTCTTTTTGTGATATTAACTTTACTTTTAACGTTTCTCTATTGTCTCCATCACCTGATGCTGTTGTAACAGTAGTAACTCCTGGTAAAGCTCTTAATAATTCAGCTAAGTCGTTGGTATTTTCACTACCATCGTATATAACCTGAACCATACCTTCGTATGTTCTAAATTCTATTTGTTCTCTTAGTATATCTAATAGCTTCATTATCCTATATATATCCCCATTGGTACTCCTTTTAGAGCATCTCCTAAGTATTGTGTTTGTTGTGCTTGTAATTCTAACTGATTATTTAAAGAAGCTTGATTTAATAGTTCTCTTAACTCAGTTACATAAGATTCTTTTTCAGCTCTTACATCAGCTAGTAGATCTGCCTGGTTTAAAGTAGCTTCTGATCCAGGTACTGGTACGGTTTGGTACTTACCTCTTACATAAGCAAGCATCTCTTTACATATAGTAGCAGTATATTTAAAGATCCATTGTCTACCTGTAGAATTAATTTCAGCATATATAGGGTTTTCTGTAGGTACGTTAGATAAGTTAGTAATAGTACCGTTGTTTGTAGTAGAACTACCGCCTCCACTTACTTGACTACCTGCATTTGCTGATGCTGTTACATGTAATCCATCATCAACGTATCTTTTTTCTTCTCTTTTGTAGTATTCAAAGTATAAACTACCTGTTTCTCTAGGTATAGGAAATAATTTAAGTTGATTATTAACTATTTCAAAGGAATAAGCAGATTTTCTTACTTGATCGTTCAATTCAATAGCCTGTATCTTAGCTAAATCGTAAGAAATAGGCATTAACATGAAATTAATACCAGGACTAAATGATCCAAAGTCGAAAGCATCCATTAGTGACTGAATACCTGTACCTGTACCTGCATATGGGTCGAAAAATCTTTGTATAGCTGGTGGAGCTTCATAAAATACCTTTCTTATCTCTATTCCACCTGCTATTCCTTGATCAGATGCCCAAGCATTTAAGTCATAGTTCTGTTGATCTTTATTTACAGCTATAGATCCTGTATATTTTGTAGTAAAACCTCCAACTCCGGCTTCCATACCGTATTGATGAGAGGTTCTTATAGTATTTTCTAAAGAAGGTTTAATTAAAAGTGTATTTATTGCTTCAGCACTTGATTGACCTTGTAAATTAGTAAACTGTTGTGCAGCTAACGCTTGAAATACTTCATTACCGTAAGAAGTTACTGCTTCTTCGAATGCGGCAAAGAAAGAACCAGAGCTTAATTCTACATCCATCATAGGATATCCTAGTTTCTTTGCACAGTACTCAGCTACCTTAGGTGCATCCTTTTGAAACTCTAAATCATCATCGTAGAAACCAAAAGGAGTAGATTCCCCTGCTACAAAGTCAGCACTACCATCATAAATTGCTATATTAGCCATAGTTTATTATTTAGATACTAAAAAGTACTCAACTGTTGATGTAGTATCAACTGGAGTAGCTTTAATTTTAGTAATATTGTCAAATGAGGTTACATTTTGAAAACTACCAGTAAAGGAAGTAGTATTTATCATAAAGCTTCCTGAACCAGCTACTGCTATATTAAAGTTTTCAGTAGAAGAAGACACTTGTAATATTACTGATCCTGTAGAGTGATTAGTAAATCTAAAATACATTAAACTACTGCTAACAAATTGACCTGCTCCAGCAGTACCAGAGAAGTCTACTACATCAGAAAATGAACCTGATGTTATATTTAGTATTCTTTCAGAGGCATTACTAGCAGATGGTAAAGCTACGTTAAAGCTTGTACCTCTTTCCTTTCCGTTCAATTTAACTCTCTCTTGGATAAAGTAATTTAAATTAGCCATCTTATATTTTTTATTATAAATAGTTAAAAAAAAAGAGGCCCGAAAGCCTCTCTTTAGTTATTCTTAACCTTTCTTTTTGAGAATATGGTATAAGACGAAGGCACCTACTAGTCCTAGTAAACCTTCATTGCTCAATCCACCTAATATACCCATGATATTATCTACCACAGACACATTTGGCCAGAATGGGATGACTGCGCCCTTAAAGAGCACTTCTAGTACAACTCCCAGTGCAATTATACTTACACCGATTTCAGTTAATTGATTGGCCCAAGAGCCGATCTTCTTTAAAAAATCCATATTTAATTGGTTTTTAGTTAGACAAAGATAACTGTCCGACTTCTATAATAGAAAGGAATTCCATGTTAATAAATAGGCAAAAAAAAAGAGGCCCGTTAGGACCTCTCTTTATCACTGAATTCTAAAAGTTATATCTTATAAATCGTTAAGATCTGAGATAAATACTTTTCCGTAGAATTCTGGTCTAATCATCTTCTTCGCGTAACGAGTCATTAAACCTTTTCTAGGAGTGAAGGTTTCTGGATCGTACACTAGAGGAGTCATCATTAATGGTACATATGGAGCATATACTGCACCAGTTTCAAGGAATTGTGAACCTCTATATCCCATTAATAGGATGTTTTCAGTCATATAAGGATTCTTATATACTCTGAATCTGTTTGCAAGGTTACCAACTCTTTGTACACCAAAGTTGAAGTCCATTTGATCACCATCAGTATTAGCAGCATATCCTGGAATTGATTCTAAGATAGTTGCTACGTTTGGAGAACAAACGATGAAGTTCGCACCACCTCTAAGAGTTTTCTGATGAATCTTGTTAGATACTTTTTGGATTTTAGTTCCTAAAGTTTGGAACCACTCTCCTTGAGTATTATAGAAGATAGGACTTAAGTTAGCCCAAGCCGTACCATTCCATACTCTGTT
>Ga0160423_10002041_pt1 | contig 16924 bp, 18 predicted proteins | sample CRUFie14St8metaG_FD_108191 | JGI IMG/M metagenome (GOLD analysis project Ga0160423, IMG submission 108191) | Marine microbial communities from the Costa Rica Dome - CRUD Field 142mm St8 metaG | ecosystem: Environmental > Aquatic > Marine > Oceanic > Photic zone | place: Costa Rica: the Eastern... | reverse complement strand
GTGGTTCCCCGGGAGCGCCATCAGGGGCGTGTTGTCCAACACGGGCTCGAAGAGCCTCCCCCAGTTGTCCCACCTCTCGTCCAGGTTGTCCGCATAGCTCAAGTCTCCCATCACGAGCAGGGCTGCGATGCCCTCATCCTGGATGAGGTGGTCCATCGTCTGCATCGAGTTGGAGGTCTGACCCAGGTCGCCGATCAGCGCGAGCTTCATCGACTGGTTCGGGTCCCCGCCGAAAGCGGAGGCGAGCGGAGGCACCCGGACGGCGCGGGAGAGCTCCGCCGGCTGCTGCCCGCTTTGCAAGCTGGGCTCATACCGCAACGTGCAGTTGGTCGACACCTCCTCGACCAGGGCGTGGTACAGATAAGGGGACGTATACGTTCCACCGTTCTCGTTGGTGGTGTGCGAGTAGCTCGTGACCTTGGCGCTCACGAAGGAAATTTCCTTGGCCCCGTCCTCCCTGTAGTACACTCCGGCGTCGTCCGACTGCGTCGAGGACGCGAAGGAGACTACGACCGCCCCGGGGGTAGAGGACTGCGGCGCGAGCGACACGTGAACCTGCTGCACGCCTCCATCGTCCGTGAAGGGCTGCTCGACGTACTGGACCTCAGCCGGTCCTACATGACGTAAAAAGTCGTATATCAGGAGAGTGGCCACGTCAGTGGGGGAGAGAGAGAGAGAGAGAGAGAGAGCCAGAAAGACGGGGAAGGGAGAAGGCGCGGCGTACCTGAGTTGGACTGCCAGGTCGTCGGGATGCCGTTATCGGCCGAGGCGGGCGCCAGGACGCCCGCGACGGCGGAGAGAACCAACGTCACAACAGCCGCCGTCCTCATCGTCTCGTTCTGGGCCGCCTGGAAGGAACACTCTCAAATTTGGTTTTGGGCGGGCGGGAGCCACTACATGAGAATATTCTCATAAGTCAATATTCCCATGGGACCCCGGGACCCCCTCTGACTGGAGGTTAGAAGATCGCTGGGTTGGCGCTTGCATGTGCCCTCGCGAGGGCAGCTCGATGGAGGTAGACTAAAATACAAGTGTAAAAACAAAATCACTGTCCAGTGGTTGGACAGGTCGTCGTCCCTTGGATGCCCGACTCATGGGTGGCGCCTTCACCGTCCGACCCCACTGCAGAGGGACTACAGGACAGGAACCTGACCGATGACTTGCAGTTGAACTCCTTGATGTACACCGTTGACTCCGAGGCCGTGGCGAGCGGGGACAGGAGGTGGTAGGTATCGTTTCCCGTCTCCTTGCCGCCTCGCCCTGCGGCACCTTCGCCGGCCTTGAGGCCCAGCCGGCCGAGGCATCGCGCCACAGCCCCTCGCAGAAAGGCCAGGAACCTTGTTGGAGAATGGAGAGGGCGTCAGACCTGGATCCGGGAGACAGGGCAAGAGCGGAAACGAATCGCTCACCTGAAGAAGAGATGAGAGGCCACAAGCTGAGTTACGAGACCGATGAGCTCTTCAAGGAGGACGTCCGTCCCGTCGCCAGCGCGCTCCTGTGATTGTTGTTGTTATTTTAGTGAGGGCGTGGAGGTCAGTCGTGCGCCAAAGAGGAGTGTGAGTGGGATGGCGAAGGGTTTGGGTCAGAACACCTGAGGAAGCCGCGAAGCTCGTCCCGAATGGAGCGGCGAGACGCACCTTTCCACGAAAAAGCGAGGCGAGCTTCTCCTTCTCTTTCGCTTTCCACCGGACGAAGGCAGCGTGGATCCTGGCCAGCCCCTGCCGATGGCCTTTGATGCCATCAAAGGGCACCGCTGCGTTCTGAGGACGCCCGACAGGCGTTGGCGCGCGGAAGAGGCAGGGTTAGAGACGTCGAAGTGGAGCTGCTGCACTCGAGAAAAAGCCCAAAAGACATACCTCGATCGCCGGAAGCACCTGGACCGGAAACAGGTTTTCCTCCAAGGACCTGCGAAAGAGCGAGGGGGGGCGGAGTCAGCACGAGGTGGCCCGCAGGGCTCTGCGCAGGGCCACGTTCGTAAGGAAGCGCGGAGCCTCGCGTGAAACGCAGACTCACCCGTTCTGAGACACCGCGCTCTTCGTCGTCGTGAGGACCACCCTCTGGTCCTGCTGCTCGTGCGGCGAGTGGGTTCCCGTCAAGAGGAGGGTGACGAATATCACGAGAGCCCTTCGCGAGGCTCCCGCCGCGCTCGGGAAGGCCGCCATGCTCCTCCTCCGTACCCCCGGCAGCGGGCGACCTGCAGAGCGCTGGCTGTCGATCCGATTTTGAATGATTTTTGGACGAATTTTTTTTTCCGAGGCAATGCGAGCACGGTGGGAGGGGGGGAAGAAAGCGCTTTTCCAGGCAGGATCAAAGTCAGGCACGCGTGGCGTCCTCGAATCATGGTGGTCTTCTTCGTGCTGGCGCAGGCGTGGTTCCCGCAAGTCCTGCACAAGGAGGACTATGACTTCTCCGAGTGAGTGCGTCGCCCACCCGGCCGGCGGGAAAGTTGACGGAGCCCCTGCTGCGTTACTGGCGTTACCAAGAAGACTGACGAGAGGCCTCCACCCCTTTCCCCCCTATCGGTCCGCAGATACATCGCTGAGAATGGCGAGAAGGGTCGCAAAGAACCCTCTCCTCCGAAACAATATTTCGGAACCTACGGATACCACGATAGGACACTCGAACGAGAGTACCTTTGCGATCTTTGCGAGGTAAGTTTTTGTTGGTCTTCCTCGAGTGCAGCTCCACTTTGACGTCTCTAACCCGGCCTCTTCCGCGCGCCAACGCCAACGCCATAGGTTAACCATAGCAGGCACGTGGTCTGCTTCATCGTCGCGCTCTTGCTTGCGGTCATTGCCAATGTCAATGTCTTCTTTGGCATACCCCTGATGGTTGAAGAGTACAAGACTAAGTACAAGACAGAGGACCCACTACGAAGGTGAGAGAGGAAAAGAGAATCTTCTAATCGGCTCGTGAATGCTCTCTGACTTTGCTCTTGCCCTTGGATTGCTTGAAGTGCTTGGATTACAACCATACCGTCATTCGTTCTCATTGCGCTGTTCCCGTTGGGTCTCCTTTTTTGGTTTTGGGCGCGAAGAAAGGAAAGTACCTGGGCACTGCTCATTCCCCAGGTGTGCTTTACCTGCTTCACTTGTACAAGCTCCGCCGTTCTCGCAAACTACTTCCAATCCCGGAGTTGGGGCGGGTGGATTTACAGGAACAACGAGTGGGGGTAAGTCTCCTCCCCCTTGCTGATGTTTTTGCTTCTGACCTCGCTCTCCTTCTCGCAGCCACTTGATCACGTTTTATTTTTTCCTCCCATACCTTACTCTATTCGCCTTTAGTTTGCCGTTTGCGATGACGGTGGAGATTCTGTTTGTTGCAGCTATTGCCTTTTTTGTTATTGTACCATGCTTGTTTCAGGGTTATGATGATTTCAGTATCCAGAAAATACAACAGGTAGGCAAACGAGCCCATCGGGTGAGAGAATTTTTGCTGACTCTATTTTCCTGTGAACCACAGACATTTCCATACGCCATCGAGGACGAGTGCAACCAAAGCGAGGCCTACTCGGACGCTTGCACCATGTACTTCACCGTCATCTATCTCACCCCCATCCTTTTAGGATTGGGGATGATGATTGGCATTGGCGCGGCGTCCTGGTATGGCGACCAGCAGAGCCGGGCATCCTGGATCAACAGGAAGGTCGTCCAGGCTTTGACACAACAAAGAGAGCAGGCCCTCGTTCAGGACAAAGAAGAACAGAAGCAGCTCATTCACTCCATCTTCCCGCCCGCCATCGCCAAGGAGGTGATCGCGCTGCAGAAGGAGGACTTAGCGAAGGCAGACGGCTACCACAGCCTGGAGGGGTCCCTCAACAGAATGGAGCTGTCCCTCCAGGCCATCGCGGGGGGCATCGGCAAGACCGTTGCCAGGTTGCACATGAACGTGAGGACAGGAACCGTTTGATTGGAGCGTGCCCGGTCATCGGATCGCCCCCAAAAGACTGACCGGCCCTTCTCCTCGCCCTCTCACCCTCAGGTGACCATCCTGTTCACCGACATTGTCGGCTTCACGGCCATGTCCAGGGTATCACTACCTTACGAAGTCATGGAGTTTTTGCACAAGCTGTTTGTGCGCTTTGATGAATTGGTTGACAGGGATTCGTTGCTTTGGAAGGTGGAGACGGTGGGTGACGCCTTCATGGTCGCGGGGGGGCTTGACGTGTCCACGGACGACAGCGAGACCGGCTCCGTGTCGCAGACCAGCTCCGCGGGAACGATCACCAAGGTCATATCCTGCAAGGTGAAAGACGAGCACAACTCTGCAGAAGCCGTGGTCACCTTTGGGCGAGAAGGTGAGCACCCTCTCCCCCCTTATCGCCCGCCGGCCCTCACGCGAGACTGACTCGCTCCGCTTCCATCCGTCCTCAGCGCTCAGGGTTGCCAGGGCGGTGACCATGCCCACCGGCCAGCCGTGCCAGATTCGTGTTGGCACGCACACTGGCGACGTTTGCTCTGGCGTGGTGGGCAGCAAGATGCCGCGCTACTGCCTTTTCGGGGACACCGTGAACACGGCGAGCAGGATGGAGAGCACCAGCCAGTCCGGCAGGATGCAGGTCAGTGCCGAGACTCACGTCTTGGTGGCCAACTTGGACGCTTTTTGCTGGGAGGAGAGGGGGGAAGTGGAGGTGAAGGGGAAGGGCATGATGAAAACGTACTTGCTGATAAACGACGAGTGAGCGTTGAGGTAATATACAAAGTGACCCTCTTAAAAAATTTTCTTGTTAAATTACACACACACCACGTCCGTTGTTTTCGCAATTCCCATAACCTCGATCAGCTTGGGGCAGCAAAGGAGTTGATCTTGCTCGCGCGCGAGTGGATCCTCATGGGAAACGCCTTTGAGATCCTTCGCAGGATTTCCAGTGCCATGTCGAAGGAGTGGACGTTCACCATTCCCGCCCGGTCGTCAAAGTAGTGGTACCGGCTCTTCGCTTCACTTGTGAAGGGGTCGAAGCCATACAGGTCCACCGAGTTGCACAGCTGGATGGCGAAGAAGAGGCTGACGATCCCGGACATGGGCTTGGCGTGGAAGCTGAACATCTCGTCCCCGGGCTTGGCCGCCCCCAGCTTCAGAGCTTTGCGGAGCACGAAGGGGGTGAAGGGGTTCCTGTCGAAGCCCACGTCCTCGTTCATCTTCATCCTGATCCTGTGGATGTCCTCCTCGATGTCCTTCTTGATGGTGAGCCAGACCATCCTGGAGACCGTGACCACGGCCGGGCTCAGGAGCCACAGCCTCTTGCCCTGAACGCCTCTGCTCCTCAGCAGCTTGAGGTACACCTGGTTCCTGATCACCCTGCTGTGGGCCTCCCACATGATCAGCGTGCTAGTTGGCCTCCTCCACTTGTGCTCCCCCTTTGCCAGCTTCAGGCAGTTTTCCTTGTTCACAATGTCGAAGGTCGTCTTGTTGCCCACGTCGTACTCAAAGTGCCTTGTCGGTGCGTAGTTTATTCTGAACACCGCATCGTGCCTGTCGATGTCCTCCCCCTGACCCGTCGCGATATTCGTGCCGCTGTTCCCAACCAGCGCGCAGGTCTTGTACCTCGCCTCCGTCCGGTTGTCGCCGCCCCAGTCCGACTCGGGGAGGAAGGGAAGGAAAGCCCGCTCCAGCTGGACCCGGCGGTAGCCTCCATGGGTCCGGACCTTGAGGTCCACTATGGGCTGCCCGTACTTGTTGGCCTTGAACTCCACCTCCCCACTCGAGTCCATCTTTGTCAGCTCCTCCTTGTTCATGATCACGTCGATGTTCGGCCGAAGGTAGCGCCTCCAGTCCTTGGGCAGGTGCTCCTCGCTCGGCTCCGGGGCCTTCTTGGACCCGCGGGACCGGCTGGGCCGCCGGGCGGGGCTCCGCTGCGACTGCTGCGGTGGGGAAGGAGGGAGATCGCCCCGCCGCTCCTGGCTCCCCTCGTCGAAGAGGTTCTCGATGGCCTGGGCGGGGACGGGCGCCGCGACAGGACTCCCCTCCTCCACCTGCTCCGGCTGGCCTCCGGGGGCCAAGGCGGCGTCTTGGCCCGGCGAAGAGTCGCTGCCCACGGTGACAGCCTGCGCCCCTGCAGCAGGGTCGCCGAGAACAATCTGAACCTTGCCCACAAGCAGCACCCTCACGCTCAGGACGATCATCATGAACACCAGGAAGGTCATGGTCTGTGATCGAAACATTGTGGCGCCGTGTCTGGCGTACACCGCTTTCGACCGACCAAACTCCCTCCTCTCCGTTTTTGGTGCCTACCGCTAAGCCTCGGTTCCCTGCGACGCGAGAGGAAGAGATGCGGGGTGCGGGGACGGGAGCCGTGATCGCCCCCCCTCCATCGCCAGCGCTGCGCTGACAGCCTCACACTGTCCAGTCGACCCAGGGTCGTTCAGCCTCGGCAACATTTCCACGGAAATGAAGAGCTCGAAACACAAAGTCTGGTTTGGAACTCAAAATTGACTCGGGCAGGCAGAGGCCGAGGGAGCGGGAGGCGGAGCGCATTGAACGCGCGCGCGTGCTACCTTGACAAAAGGCCGGGCCTTTTGGACCTTCCCTGGCGTGACGAGAGCCTCGCGGCACAAAACCCGGTTCTTTAGCCCAAAGCAAACATGGAAGACACAAACAACGAGGAGGTAAGCCAAGCGTACGGAAGCCCTTGACCTTCCTGTCGCAAGTCGTTTTCGAGGAAAGCGAGGCGCGCGAGAGGGTGGGGCGGCAAAGCGAAGCGAAGCGACAATGATTGTTGCTAGGCGCGCGGACCATCGCAACGTACCCTTCGCTGACTAGCGTCCCCTCTGAACTTTTTTTTTCGCGTGCAAAGATCTCTTTCGTCGGGGACGAAGTGAGCAACATCATCAAGGAGAGCATCGAGATCGTTCTGCAAAACCAGCAATACCACCAGAAGAAGGTACGTGCCGCATTCTCACTCCCGCACTCCATCCCCAGACCGCGTCTGACCCGAGAGATGCCACCGCCCCCTCCCGCTGCTCTCCGTCCTCCGTGCACGTTCCCAACCTCTCGCGCCACAACAGGTGAACCAGTGGAGCAGCCTGGTCGTCGAAAACGCGATGAAGAGGCTCACGGCTATGAACACGCCCTTCAAGTACATCGCCACTTGCGTCATCATGCAAAAAAATGGAGCGGGGTTGCATACGGGCGCAAGCTGCTACTGGGATAACTCAACTGACGGAAGCAGGACGGTGAGGTGGGAGAGCAAGCACCTGTACTGCATCACCACTGTATTCGGGCTCGCTCTGTGAGATGCGAGGACGTGCCAAGCTGTAACTGTAATTGACCTCTTTGACTTGCCTACCCGTGTCCTGTGAGCTGGACATCTTTTCGTGTGGCGACCTTGGACTGGAGAAAAAAAACCTGTGCGGCCTCACGGCACACAAGATATTTATTACCTTATTCACATCCCGATTCGATTTGTTGACGACGACGAAGAAAATCGTGACCTTGCAGAGCGAAAGCGCGGGAGGACCCACGTCCTCGCGAGCTCACTCGTGACAGCCGGGCTCTCTCAACCCCCCTTCTGCTGCTGCTGCAGGACCTGTTGTTGCATCATGGCCTCCGCTCCCGCGTTCAGCTCCGCGAACCGGACGCTGACCCTAGCGGAGTGCTTGAGGAACTTCTCGCAGCACTTGGTTACGCACTGTGAGGAGGAAGGCAGGACCGGTCCGGGATCACAGAGTCAGTGCCCGAGTCACTCACAACGAAGGTCTTCTCTCTCTCTCTCTTACCCTCTCCTCGTTGCTGTCGAGGTTCTTCCTTCGGAACGAGTCCACGCAGTCCTTGAAGCACTTCTCAACGAGCCTGTTGTACATCCGCAAGCTGTATTCGCAGGGAAACGGAGTTTTAGACCTCGTCAGCAAACAGCGTTCAGACGTCGTCGTCGACTTCGTTTTCTTCTGGGTTCGAAAAAAAACTGTATCGACGCCAGACACCGGCTCAGCGGGCTCATGCTTCGCCCCTCGACGCAAGCACCCCACCACCCCACCGCCGCGTCCTCCCTCGTTCCTACCTGTCCTTCATCTGCATATTATCGATCATGCTGACCATTTTTTGCTTGTCCTCCTCGGGGAGGCCCTCCAAGTCCGCGGGGTTCATGTCGGCGACTGCGTCCCGTCGACTCGATTTCCGTTCCTAACGCCAACCCTTCCTCGCTCGCGTGCCGCGGTACCCCTCGTCTCCCGCGCGCGAACCGTTTCCTCTCTCTCCCCGACAGAGCTGGTGGCGGCCGAGTCTAGCTTCACTGGTTGTGGGACGGATTTTCGCGGATCGCGGCCCAACACATTACGCACATGGGACACAGAAGGAGATCGGAGGAGGAGGATGCTGAGTGGGGAGTGAGAGGGGACGGGGAGTTTGGCGCGGGGGTACGGCACTGAAGTGACGGCTATGAAGTGCGATTCACCATGTTTTGGAGGTGCCGCCTGCATAGCTTAAGCTTTTCCAGGGAGAGGTCCGCCGACGCAGTCTCAAGATAGCTGTCCAGCTTCGTGCTCGCTGTGTCGAAGGCCATGGCGCTCGCGCTACGCGTTTCGGGTAATCGAGGCAGGGCGGGTCAGAGGCGGGCGGGCGAAAGGCGCGAGCTATCTTTCCAGTATGGGCCTCGCCGGCCCAAAGTGAAAAACGATCGCGAGGGGCGCCTGGTTCGGGACTCACCTCATCCCTCCCGCGGCGCTTGCCTGGTTCGGGACTACCGACCGGAGCCCCATTCGGATCGTCTGGGCCGGACACCGATGGAGGCGGGCGTCAGTGGTCCGCTCTTCGCCCTCGGCGCTCTGTCGCTCTGTCGCCGTGAGGAGAAAGAGGGGGATAGAGGGAGAAACCGCGTCCGCGTGGCCTGCACGCTCACCTTAATCTTCTCCACGCACTTCTCGCACGCATCCTGGACCTCTCTCTCGCCGCAGGCCTTGCCCTTGGACAGCTCCTCCGTCAGCTGGGCGAAGAGCTCCAGGAGAGCGACCACATCCTGCTCGAGCGGGGACCGAGGGAGATCGAGAGAGAGAGAGAGAGAGAGAGAGAGAGAGAGAGAGAGGGAGAGCGTCAGCCGACGCGACAGGAAGGGAGGTGGGAGGATTGGGGACGGGAACCTACCGATTGCGCGGTGCGGAGCTTTTCGGAAGTGTCTTCCGACGCCATCTGCTGCGGGTCCACCTGCATAGGACTCCCGTTCATATTATGTGCGTACGTGTGTGTTGAAGTGGGCGGCGCGAAGTTATATCTATTGAAGTGAACGTTCTGGGCCAGCCCGCCGCGCCGCGCAGCAATTCGAATCGATGCCGACCCTCGACGTCACCGCCTCTCCATCGCCCCCACCGCTCCACGCCACGCCACGCCCCCGGCGCCCCGCGCGCGATCTCTGGCCCTCCCCGCTCGCTGCCCTCCTTCGAAGGGGGTCAGATGGAAACGGAAATTTCGGGACGTGAATGCCTTCTTTCCCCTTTGCCAGAGCCTCGGGCGACTCGCTCCGTGTTGATTTCTTTTTTGGGGTGGTCGAAGCTGAAGCTGCTGAGCGGCTTGAGAAGGCCCTCACATCAGCAGCGCGAGACCACAGGCGACTGTGGTGGTGGAGGGGGAGGAGGCCCCTCGGTATTCATCGCGCGGCGACGCGGGGACCGCCTCGAGCTTTCGCGAACGGAGCCGGCTCACTGGCCGACGGCACATACCCTCGTTGGCGAGGCGCGGGGCCGAAACCGGGGCAGGGCATTTTTCTTGGGAGCTGCCCGGTTTTTTTTTGTTTTTTTTGGCGACCTTGCGCGTTCTTTCACGGAGTGACCGGGGGAAGACGGAGAGGTGGAGCCGCGCCCGCCTGTTCACCGTATGAGATAGCCCCTGCCACTCGAGTGCGACGAGACATGGGAAACCCCATATACGCCGTGCCGAAGAGCAAGAGTGAGTTCACTCACGTGTATATTCAGGTACGTCCACCACGACCCCAACCGCCCTTGGGGATCTTCCCGCACGCCGGGCCAAGGTCGTCGTCCTCGACGATCGCGGGACGACGGACGGGCAGACAGTCGCGCCTCTGGACGGAGAACCTGACACGCCACGAAACGACGACTGCCACAATCCTCTGCGCGCGACGCCAAAACATCCTGCCCGATTGCGTCTCTTCTTTTTCTTTCTTTCTTTCATTGGCCACGCCTGCAGCTTAGAGTCCGGGACCAGTCCGGTTCGGACGTGTACTTCAAGATGAAGCGGCGGCTGCCCTTGGGTCTCCTGCAGGACGCGTACTGCCAGAGGGAGCAGCTCGACCTGAGCAAGCTGTGCTTCTTGTACAAGGGACGGAGGATCATTCCAGACGAGACGCCGGAGGAGCTCGACATGGAGCAAGTGGTCACGGTGGACGTCGTGAAGCTGGACTGAACGAGCGAGCGAGCGACTCCATATCCAGGACTCAGCTTTATGACACACAAACGGGGCTACGGGGGTTAGCCACGAAATAGGATAAGAGAGCTCGTGAGGTTTTTGGGTCTCGGCCAAGAGCGGGGGAGCCGCTTTTATTTTCAGGGGAGGAGGGCTTGTGCGGTTGCGGCGGGTTATGGGCGTCTGTCGAGAGATAACTCAACCCAAGATGAGCTTGTAAGCTGGGGCTTCCTGGCCCTCCCTTTTTTTCGTTGCTCTTCAATCTCGAGGTGGGGTGTTTTTCCGACCCCAGAGAACGTCGTGGATCAGCTGATATCAGGGGGACCCCCTGCATTCTTGGAATTTTCCAAAAAACTTCACATTTGGAATTCGACGATCCTCACAATTTAAACATCTTGAAGTGCGGATAAGAGAGTCGGCGCTTTTCCAAAGCAGGCAGCAGGCATCCCACAGCAGCAAGGGAGTGCGGCGACCAGATCGCGGGGGTGACTGGGTCCGGGTTTTGGGGGGTCTGGGCTTCGGCGGAGGGCACACGAAGTTCACCATGGCTCCGCGACCTAAGAGCGGGGAGACCGTCGACGCTTACGACGGGGACGTGGACGAGATGGACCGGGTGTACTATTCTGGCGACGAGTCGGAGATAGAGTCTGAGGAGGACCTGGACCTAACGGAAAAGGAGTACCGCTACAAGGACGCCCTGAAGACATGGTACAACTCGCACCGCTCGAGGTTCGGCCAGAACGCCTCCGTTGAGGAGATCGAGGAGGACATTCGGCAGAAGCTGGAGAAGAAGTACGCGGAGGACGAGGAGGCGAAGGCGGGTGCGAACGGGATAACGGAGGAGGACCCGATCGAGATTGGCCAAGACGACGCGTACTGCGTGCAGATCTCCGAGTCCTCGGACGCCGAGGACCCCAGGGAGGGTGCTGATATGGGAAGAGACTTCTACTGGAACCCCTCGGACGACTCGTCGGCAGACGAGATGGAGGTGGAGGAGCTCCAGCAGATCGACCCCGACGACCCTGTGGTGGACCAGGACAGCTTCCAGCCCGACCCGGTTTGGAATTCGACCATCGACCCCCAGGTCGGCCTGTGGGGCACGAACCACCCCCACGCCCCCTTCCCCGGGTCCACGTTGAAGTGGCACTCCATCGTTTGGGATGACGGCACCACCTATGAGGGCCTCAGCAGGGAGAACATTCCCCACGCGTACGGCACGCTTGTGATGGGAAACGCGTACGCCGGCAACCTGGTGGAGCCCAACGTGGGCCGAGGAGTGAAGTACGAGGGGATGTTCCGCGCCGGGGCTGTGGAGGGCCTGGGGCAGATGTCCTGGCCAAAGGGAAAGGTTTTCAGGGGGGAGTGGGTCCAGGGGCAGAAGCACGGCTGCGGCGCCATGTTCGACTTTGCGCCGATGATGAAGCTCGTCAAGGAGGGGAAGACGACCGAGGAGGCCTGGGACGCGACTAGGGACCAGATCATGGGTTCCGCGAAGAAGGGAACTTGGAACAGAGACAAGTTCGTGTCGGATCCCATCGACGACATCCAGTCCGGCAAGCTCGGGTTTGACTATGTGACCACCAGCAAGATCGATCCCAAGGACCTTTGCGACAACGCTCTCATCCAGGGCGTCCTCGAGGAGCTCGATTCGGTCGTCCAGCGTTCCAGGATGTTCCAGCATAAGCCAGACGGCGACGTCTCTTTGCGGTACCTTCAGGATGGCAGGGGCACCCCGGCGCCTGTGCAGCAGGACCCCCTCTTTTACCCTCACGGCACCAAGTGGATGGCCCCTGGTCCCGTGGGCCAGACCTACGCCCTGCCTGAGGACGAGGGTCTGAGGAAGCACCTGACCAAGGTCGCGGAGAACTACCACAAGGTGTACAGGATGTACAACTTGCCTTGGGAGGGCGACGAGGCCGCGATGATTCTCTCGGACGTCGGGAGGGACATCAAGCGTGCCGAGCAGTACTGGCCCGAGGAGTTCTTCCAGGAGGGCCCGAACTCGGCCTGGTGGTACAAGAACGTGCTCTACCCGATGGAGAAGAAGGTCGAGGAGGACGTCAAGTTCCACACGGAAAAGGACCAGCAGGAGTACAGGAAGCAGGGCAAGGACGCGCTGAAGAGAAACTGGCTGGAGAGGAGCAGGTCCGTCGTTGAGGACTTCTTCGGCAAGGGCTGGCAGGCCAAGGATAAGCGGGAGGAAAAGCAGCTCGATATGGTCAAGGACTTCGTCAAGGACTGCGACGAGCTGGGGTTCATGAGCTCGTGGAAGCTGACCGAGGGGATCAAGAAGGCCACCGAGGACAGGAAGAAGGACATCAAGCGCGTTCAGGGGAGCTCGAAGGAGAAGGACTTCAAGAGGAAGGAGCTCCTGTTCGGGATCGATGAGCTCCACAGGGAGTTCGACGGCCTCTCCCCAGCGGAGAGGAGTGAGAAGGGGATGTCCCTCGTTCAGGACATCACCGACTACGGGTTCCTCAAGGAGTTTGCCAAGGAGGGGAGCATCGAGGTGATGGCCGCGGAGAGCGGGGACGCGAATGACAGGGTGGTCTCTTTCCCCAAGCTCAAGTCCAAGGACTGGGCCAAGGAGGCGGCCAGCAAGGAGCCCAAGAGGATCCTCAACCCAATCCTGGACCCCATCGACATCTCCAAGCTCGAGGCCCCAGAGAGGAAGAGGTGGCAGAAGGTTCTGGACTACCTGTACAACGACCTGCCGGAGGATGAGGAGGTGATGGAGACGCTGCTGACCAAGGAGCAGCTGGAGAGGGCGAGGGGAGCCGCAGGGGCCAGGGCTGGGGCCGGGCGGGGCGGCGGAGGCCGGGACGTTCCGGTCGCTTCCCTGAGCATTGGGCTCACGCGGTTCAGCTTTGCGCTGAACCGCCAGATGTCCCACATCGCGAAGAGGGCAACCCGGAAGTTCGGGTTCGGCAAGTGAGCAACACGTTGTAAAACGTTTCGTGTGGCGTTTGATGAATTGTATAGAGACCAGAAAAAAAAAAAAGCTTCGAGACTCTCCGAGAGATTTCCGAGAGAGTGGGATTGCGAATCCGCTATCGAGTCGAGAGCGTGGAGTGTAGATTTCGCGTCTTGGGGCGGGTCACGTTCCCCCCCCGTTCTGTCCTTCGCGCCCTGACAAAAGAGTTGCGCGACAGCTGGAACTTCGGAGACGGGAGGGCGTGCGACGTGACCGACGAAGGGACGGTGACCCCGAGGGAGAGAGAGACGGAGCGAGGTCCGAGACAGAGGTTAGCGCGAGGCCCGAGCGATGAGCGCGGTGACGGGCATGCTTGGAAGCGGCGGGGGTGCGCTCGACATCCTTCTCTGCCACGAGAGAAGCTTCATGGAGACGCAGAGCCAGAGCCTGGACGCGTCCCCTCCCTACTCGCAGAGGCGGAGCAGCCTGTCGTCCGTGGACGCCATGGTGGGGGCACCCTTCGCCCGTACCAAGCGGCTTAGCGGCGTGTACTCCGCGGACAGGAAGAGCCTGACGAAGCGGAGGAGAAAGCTGGACTTCGACGCGGCGTGGGGAGGACGTGATGTCGAGGAGGAGGGAGCCGGCGCCCCTCTCAGCGAGACCGCGCCGGGCAAGGAGAACCACGCGTCGTCGAAGGCGAAGGCAGGGACGAAGGAGGTCGTCCTCGTGTGGTCGGCGAAGAGGAAGAGAAGCCCCCTTCGCCCGCGGCGGTGCAAGTTCAAGTGAGAGCGGAGTTGCTGCTTTTTAGCTTTTTTGCCTGTGTCATTCAAGTCCTTTACACTCCAACTTTTGGTCTCAAAACTTTTTTTGTGCGGCATTCTTTTCTTTTTCTCTCTCTCGCGCGCTGATGACACAGTTGAACGAGGGGGGGAACGAGGGACGAGACGCGGCGGTGAAAAATTCTTGACTTGTCTTGCATGTCTTGAGCTTTAGGCGAGAGAATCGATGGCCGCGAGCACCTCCTTGGCGTGGCCACCATCCTTGATATCGCCCATGTCCTTGCCCTCGGACCACTTGGCGAGAATCTCGCCCGTGGGGGACAGGAGGAACGTCTTCCTCGCGCTGCGATTCGAGCCATGGAGGAGGAGTGGTCAGCGGTGAGGGACAGAGAAGTTGGCGGGAGAACTCACCTGAACTTGGCGACGACGAGGTTCATCTCAGCGTCAAAGGCGGCAGAGACGGACCCGTCCGCGTCGCTCAGGAGCTCGATGTCCCTGCCGGCGTTCGAGGAGCAGAGCGCCTCAACGGGTTCGATGCTGACGCCGACGAGCTGGCATCCCTTGTCCGCGAAGGCCGATGCCTGGGCGTTGAAGCTGTCACCCTCCGCCTTGCAGCCTTGAGTGGAGGGGGGAGAAAAAGAAAGAAAGTTAGAGAAAGAGAGAGCGTGAGCTAGAGGCCCGAGACTATCTTACCGGGCGTATCCGACTTCGGATAGAAGAACACGCACGCGCACTTGCTTCCCGAGGCGGGAACCTGCGCGCGATCGGACATGGGAGAGGTGGGAGGCAAAGCGATTCGGTCAGTACTGCCGGCGGTACAAGCACGAGCAGAGTAGATCGAGGCCGAGCGCTTTTCCGTCTCCGGTGACTCCAGCCGTGCGGGGGGATGGGGGAGGCAGGACCTACCGCGGTGGTTCCTCCGTTGCTGGAGGGCAGCGAGAAGGGCGAAACGGTCGACCCGACGGGGAGGGGGTCCTCCTTCTCCTTGAAGAAGCCGTCGAAGATGCCCTTCGCTTGGTCCAACGGGCTCTTGTCGCCGGCGCGGGGCCGGGTGTTCCTCGCCCTGCGCGACGACGTGGAACCGCCGGCACGGGAGGGGCGCTGGGGCCTCCCGACGGTCCTCCGCAGGCTTTGGCCCGCCCTCGCCCCCGTGCTCGCGCTTGTGATCGTGACCGTGCTCATCGTGGGTGGTGCTTGCCAATGACAGCTTGTGTTCGCGATCAACCAACCGATCTTCCACGATCTTCCACGTGGTTGTGGAGATCTTGGATTTTGGAACAGCCTGCCCACGAAAGAGAGAGAGAGAGAGAGAGAGAGAGAGAGGAGTCTTGAACCTTGTCGAACCCATGTTTTTTTTTTCATTAAACCATTTTGATGATCCCACCGGCTGCCGAGTCACGGCGCTCCCTCCCGAGCCGAGCAGCTTCTCGCCAGCCAGCTCTGGTTGGGCACGTCAGGACCTGCAGAAGGGCCGCGCAGGAGAACCAGGGAGGAGAAGGGCGGTGAAAAATCTTGAATTACAGGTTATTCTCCGTCTCCGTCGCCTTCTGAATCGCGGCGATGAACTTGGCTGTCTTGGCGAAGACATCGCCTGGGCTCTTTCCGAAGACCGCCCTGTCCCTGAGCACGTGCTGCATCACGTACTCCAGGGGCGCGAGCTGCTCTTTGGGAACCCAGTGGATGCAGTCCACGGGGCACGTATCGATTGCGATCTGGATGCTCTCCTCGTCCGTGAGCCACTGGCCAAAGGCTCTTGCTCTCCCCGTGCCTTCCATCCTGAAGACCGCAGGGTTGCTCCTGAAGCACCGCTCGCACCTGTTGTAGAGCGCGAGACGGGAGAGACGGTCAGCAAAAAAGAGGAACACGGCGCGTAGAGAAGGTTAACTCACCCGACGCAGCTGAGCTCGTCCACGAAACAGGCCTTGGCGGCTTGTTCGTCCGTCTCGATCTTGCACGCGAAGTGGTCCCGTCCCACCACCTTGCTCAGCGGCTCTCCCGTGTAAGGTGTCCGCCTCAGGGCACGGCCTATGTCCGTGTCGCCGAGGATGTCGTACAAGTCGCGCAGCGCGTCTCCCGACCCCTGGAACCCAAGTGAACCGAAGGTCCTCTCGACCTGATACGCCTCCCTCAGCTCGTCATCCATCAGTGTGGCGTAGGCCTCGTTCAGAACCACGCAGGCCTCGTGTCCCTCACTTCCCGCCACATCCGGGTGGCAGACCCTCGCGCGCTCCCTGTAGGACTTTTTTATGTCCTCCGGGTCCGTCCCAACCTGAACCCCTAGCAGCTCAAAAAAGTCAGGATCGCGTCCTGCGGCTTTCGCGGACCGAATCGTTCGAACGATATGCGCCAGCACGTCCTCCGTTCCCGCTCCAGCATCCGCCCTCGTCCTCGCTCGCAGGGTCCTCCTTGAGCGCGCCGCGGCGCGCGCGGCCAAGTGTCTCGGCCAGTCGAGAGAGGTCGATGTCGAAGCGCCCGACGCCACTCGCAAGGACAGCGGCACGACCGCCATGACCCTCCGGTACCGGACGGCCCCCCAGTGACGCAGCGGTGTCAGGTCTAGCTTATCTGATCAAAAGAATCAAAAGATATCTCGTTTGGAGAAGGAGAAAAAAAAATTGCTTGACACTTGAATGCTTGACCAGCGACGAAGATCAGTCTCGACCCCTCAGAACCTTCATGAACTGAGACGTCTTGACGAAGACGTCCTCGAGTCGGTGCTGCCCCCTCCCCGACCGCATCAGCCCGACGTCGAGCCGCTCCCTGAGCACGTGCTGCATCACGTACTCCAGGGGCGCGAGCTGCTCTTTGGGAACCCAGTGGATGCAGTCCACGGGGCACATGTCGATGGCCTCCTGGATCTCGTCCTCGGTGCTGAGCCACTGGC